>ERZ1023466.19-NODE-19-length-94920-cov-248.765867_pt1 | contig 94920 bp, 112 predicted proteins | sample MGYA00380530_ERZ1023466 | MGnify/ENA primary metagenome ERZ1023466 (study PRJEB33173, sample SAMEA4830336) | metagenome | study: EMG produced TPA metagenomics assembly of the PRJEB25223 data set...
TTCAATTTTTCAATTTTTCAATTTTTCAATTTTTCAATTTTTCAATTTTTCAAAATATTATCATTAAAATCATTTTTTAATCAATTTCTTTTAAAAATAAATTTAATTGTAATTTTGGTGCGTAGTACGCACCTTACCAATTATAAAGGTTCAACACACCCTAATATCAAACAATTTACCGACGATCAAAACTTGTCAATAATCCTTCAAAGCCGATCAGGGCAATCGCACTACCCCTTACCAAACAACAACTGTTCAAGATAAGACTTATTCTGTGAAACTCTCATTTTACTGCGTTTCACAGAGAGTTTAGCATCCCCATTGGCTCGAATTAAGTTTAATGCGGTACGAGTCAGTAATGCTTTATTTGCTTTTTCATGACGTTCAAGACTTTTTTGGTCATCTTCACCAAAGATAACATCTAACACCCAATGCTGACTGTTTTCAATAGACCAATGGTTACAAATGGCATCAGCAATCATATTAACATCTGTCAGGGAGCTTAGGTAATAACGGCGTTCAGTGGTCACCTTATCTTTAACATCACGAATGGATTCTACCATGACCACTGCATGAAGGTTAGTCCAATCATCTTTACCTGATAACCAATCAGGTTGTGTTGATGTCGCATAACGTCTTGTCTTAATACGACCGTGGTCTTTTTCGACAGTCTGTATGCTGGTCATGTTGTTATTATTAAGCTTGCTGTTTAACCACAGTACGATGTCTTCATACAAAGTTTTGTGGTTTTGCTTTAAGGCAAAGATGTACTTGGCTTTTGCTTTAATGATTTGTTTGCTGATGTCTTTTTGACAGTAAATGGCATCGGCTGTCACAATACTCCCGCTGATGTCAATGAGTTTTAACAGTTGGGGTAATGTGCTAATTTCGTTGTTTTTATCAGCAATGTCAACTTGAGCAAGAATGAGTTTGGTTTGGCTGGCAAAGGCGGTAACAAGCTGTAATGCGTTGTCATTTTTGTAGCCACCTTGGATGAATTTACCATCAATGGCGATGTGTGGATGATTGGCTTGGGTTTGATTCATCCACTCACTAAAGTATCGACTAAGTTCATCTTTGTTAAGGCGTTTAAAGACATTGCCAAAGGTGTCATGTGAGGGTATGCCATGGGTTAAGTCAAGAAATGTAGCAAACCATGTTTTGTTTTCATTGCCAAAGTCTTCTATATCTACCCAGTCATGATAACCACAGATAACCGCAGTTAAAGCAATGGTTAAAATGTTTTTAAGTGGGTGTAGCAGGTTTTTGTTTTGACGCCTTGGGTCATGAACTTGCGATAAATAGTCAATGGGGTTTGTGAGCATAAAGAATGTCCTTTTTGCTCACATTTTAATGATTTGTTATGGGTTTGTCGATGGTTGTAGTGCGATTGCCCTGAAAGCCGATATGTTCATGTAACATTTTTATGAATTCATCTTCATCAATCAATCCTTCTTTATTATCATCAAAATCATATCCATAAATTTTCTTGATGACATCATAATGCTCTGGTTTTAGGTATTTTTTATGACTTTTTAGATAATTGGCTAAATTTGTCTCAATATCTTGCATAAGCTCGCTATCAGGCTCAATAGCAACAACGCCATATAACATCAAATAAAAAATGAAATCCTGTAAATCTTTTGCTAAAATATCGGCTTCATCATAATCATGATGAAATAGCACAATCGGCACATCATCTTTTGATAAATTTGGCAAATCATGATGATACCAAAAGCAATAATAATCCCCTGAGCCGTCTTGCAAAAATGGCACAAATAAATAATTTGGGTTAATTGCCATATGGTCATCTTGATTTAAAAACATATCTGTAATATGCTCAATGTCGTCGAAATCCATAACTTCTATGAGATTGCTATATAATGACAAAGGCGGATTATCCTTTAAAGTAGGATAGACTTCTTTTTGCCAATGAATATCCACTTCACCCCACGTCAGCATATTATCTTGGCATAATGTTTTATAAGTTATGGGATAATTAAATCCATGCTTATTTTCCAAGCCTTGTAATTGTTCCAATGAAACAGTCATGATATTTTCCTTTAAATGACAAAAGAATGATAGGGCTTGATTTTAATTGATTTTACCCTTCAAATCCACCCCCTTTAACCGCAACGCATTGGCAAGCACCGACAGCGAACTTAGTGCCATGGCGATACTGGCTATCATCGGGTTTAGCACACCAATCATCGCAAGCGGTATGCCGATGATGTTATAAATAAAGGCAAAAAATAGGTTTTGTTTGATGTTTGTCAAAGTCAATTTGGCGATTTTATGGGCGTGATAGACGCTCATCGCCCCACCTGTGTCCGATTGTATCAGCCGAACACTTGCCGAGCCTGTCGCCACGTCTGTGGCACCCCCCACCGCCATGCCGATGTCGGCGGTCGTCATCGCTAGGGCGTCATTGATGCCGTCCCCTATCATGGCAGTTTTGTGAGTTTTTTGTAATTCTTTGATTTTTAAAGATTTATCCTGTGGCGATAGCTCCCCATAGCCGTCTATGCCAAGCTCACCTGCCACGCTATCCACCACGCTTTGACGGTCGCCACTTAGGATAACAGGCGTAATACCGTCCGCTTTGAGTTTATCAATGAGCGTGTGTGCGTCCGCTTTTAGGGTGTCGGCTAGAGCAAAAATCCCTGCCAGTTTGTCATCAACTGCCACAAACACAAGACTGGCTGTGGGATTGGCTTGGATAAAGGCGTGTTCTTTCTCGCCCAAATCGGCATGGACAAAACGGCTCGTGCCTACCTTAACCACGCCCACGCCAGTGATGTCGCCCTGTATGCCTTGCCCTGCTTGGCTTAGGATATTTTGGGCGGTTAATGTCGGAGCGTGATTGTCATGAGCATAAGCAGTTATCGCACGGGCTAGGGGGTGCGTGCTGTGGCTCTCTATGCTCGCACTCACGCCAAGCAATGTGGGCGTGTCGGTCAGGCTCAATGTGTCCACCACCACAAGATGACCGTTTGTCAGCGTGCCTGTCTTATCAAAGGCAATCGCCCCAATCTGCCCTGCCGTCTCCAACGCCACCGCGTCCAAAAACTGCACCCCATGCCGACCTGCCACCCCCATACCCGCCATAATCGCTGTGGGCGTGGCAAGCCCCAATGCACACGGGCAAGCGATGACCAACACGGCAACTGCTCGCATGAGTGCGGTGTCAAACTGACCCAAAAAATACCAATTTGCCAACAACGTCAGCACCGAAAGCCCCACCACCACAGGCACAAACACGCCTGCCACACGGTCGGCAAGCCGTGCAATCGGGGCTTTTGTCCCCTGTGCGTGCGACAGTGCGTCTGTCATCTGCCCAAGGGCGGTCTGTGAGCCTGTCGCTTTGGCTTGATAGGCAAAACTGCCGTCCACAACCACGCTCCCTGCCAATACGTCATCGCCATAAGTTTTTGATAAATAGGCACTTTCTCCCGTCAGATGAGCTTGGGTAATGTCCCCTTGACCGTACGTGATGACCCCGTCCACGGCGATTTTGTCGCCATGTTTGGCTTGCAAAATATCGCCCACTTTGACATCGGATAACGCCACGTCCGTCCACGCATTATCACGCTTGACCTTGACCGTCTGCGGTAGTAGCTCCATGAGTTTGGATAAGGCGTTGAGACTGCCTGTTTTGGTGCGGTGTTCTAGGTATTTGCCAAGGCTCACAAAGGTCAAAATCATCACGCTCGCTTCAAAATACACATGACCGCCTGCTAGCCAAGCATAAGTAGAATACGCCCAAATCATGCTCGTCCCCAACGCCACCAACACGTCCATGCCAAGCAGTCCGCCCCTTATCCCTGCCCACGCCCCTTTATAAAAAGGCACGGCAAGGGCAAACTGAGCAATGCTCGCTAGGATAAACTGCACCCAATTTGGGGGCATGAGTGCGTGCGAGCCTGTCATCATGCCTGCCATACCCACCCAAAACGGCAAGGACAACACACCAAGAGTAATCAAGCGATATGGCGGTGTGTCGCTATGGGGTGTGGTTTGGGATTGGTTTTGGATAAATTCCCCTGTAAAGCCTGTCTTTTTTATCCATGTCAAAATCTCATCATCGGACGCATCGCCTGTCGTACTAAGGGTCAGCGTCTCTGTGGCAAAGTTCACATCAGCACGCTCTACGCACTCTTTTTTATTTAATACTTTTTCTAGGCGAGTGGCACAGGCTTGGCAAGTCATGCCGTGTATGGCTAGGGTGTGGGTTTGGGTTGGCATGGTGTTCTCTTTTTTATTATTAGCTGGTAAATGCTTAGTTCATAAATGCGGACACATCGGGTCAATATCAAGGGCGATACCACCCATTAACCAAAAGATTTATCATAAATATATCTTTATACCTCTTTTAACTCATCTGACACATCAGTGTGCTTGGTGTACCTGCCAAAATCGGGGTTAGTCTAGGCGTTTTCCTGTTTTGTCTATATAAAAGGTTTCGCCATTTAATGAGACTTTGGCTTTACCATTGATAAGAACCCAAGCATTATCATATTGAACAGGGATAACCACTTTACCTGTTTTATCAACAAAACCCAAATTTGCCATTTTGTTTGACTGTTGCCAAGCCCTCTGAAAAATACCCAACATAATCATATTGAACAGGGATAACCACTTTACCTGTGTTATCAATAAACCCCCATTTGCCGTTTTGTTCCACACTTGCCAAACCTTCTGATAAGCAATTAACAAAATCATACCCCACCACCTGTGGTTTTTCACACGCCAAAGCGGATAAGGGTAAAAGGGATAGGGCGATGATAAGGGGGTTTAGAAGTTTTTTCATAAAATTTTCCATTGGGTTGAGTCTTGCTTTATTTTACAAAAATTCTTTGTAAGAATAAATGGTGCTTTTACTTAATGGTAAGGTGCGTACCACGCACCTTTTAGATAGAAAATCTTATTGGTGCGTAATACGCACCTTACTGCCAATGAGTGTGTTTTGAAGTTAAATGATTAAAAAACACGGCGATTGCCGTGTTTTAGATTTGGGTTTATTTTAAAAACACCCCATACCCAACATTGTCCGTCAAATCTTCGCATTCATAGCCAATCTCGGTCAGTGCGTCCACGATTTGCCGTCCGCTTGTGGGCGTGGCTTGCAGTCCCACCAAAATCCGCCCTTCTGCCGCTCCGTGATTGCGATAGTGAAATAAGGTTACGTTAAAATCCTGCCCCAATTTTTCAAGGAAATTTAATAACGCCCCTGGACGCTCGGGAAACATGACACGGAACAGGCGTTCATCGGTCAGTCGCCCATGCCCACCAATCAAATAGCGGATATGCGTTTTGGCGACTTCATCATCGGTTAGGTCATGGGCGTCATATCCGCCCTTGTCGAGCATATCGGTAATCGTGGCACGCTCTTTTTGACCGTCTTTTAAGCCAATGCCGACAAAGACTTGGGCGACATTGGGGCTTGTGGCATCTAGGCGATAGTTAAATTCGGTGATATTTCGCCCCTGCAAACAGCGACAAAAATCCAAAAACGCCCCTGCCTGCTCGGGTAATTTTACCGCAAAAATCGCCTCTTTATTCTCACCAATCTCGGTGCGTTCGGCAATATAACGCAAGCGGTCAAAGTTCATGTTCGCCCCTGAGACGATTGCCACGCAGTTTTTGCCAGTCAAGTCATGCTCTTTGATGTACTTTTTTAGCCCTGCCAACGCCAACGCCCCAGACGGCTCAACGATGTGGCGATTTTCTTCAAAGATGTCTTTGACGCTGGCACAAATTTCATCGTTATTGCAGGTTATCACGTCATCGATGACCTTGCCTTGACCGTTTGATTTGGTTAGATTGGCGATGTCAAAAGGGATTTGTCCGATTTGAGCGACCGCCACCCCGTCTGCAAATAGGCTTACCTGTGGCAAGCGAGTGCGTTTGCCGTCCGCTAAGGCGACTTTTAGGCACGCTGCCCCTTCAGACTCCACCGCAATGACCTTGACGTGCGGGGCGACTTCCCCCAAAAATGCCGACACGCCTGCCACCAAGCCACCACCGCCCACAGGCACAAAGACGTATTCCATGTCTCGCCAGTCTTGCGACAGCTCCAACGCCACCGTGCCTTGCCCTGCAATCACAAGCTCATCATCATAAGGGGCGATGTAGGTCATGCCGTCTGTGGTTGCCTTGTCCATGGCAAAGCGGTTGGCTTCATCAAAACTGTCGCCATGCAAATGCACCGTACCGCCAAAGGCTTTGACTGCTTGGACTTTGATGTCGGGCGTGGTTTTTGGCATGACGATTAGGTTATTAAGTTTTAAGCGGTTTGCCGAGTAGGCGACCCCTTGGGCGTGGTTGCCAGCAGATGCACAGATGATGCCCTTGGCTTTTTGTTCGTCTGATAATTGGCTGATTTTATTGTACGCCCCGCGCAATTTAAAGCTAAATACAGGCTGTAAGTCTTCACGCTTTAGGCGAATGTCATTGCCAAAGCGTGCGGATAATTTGTCCGCCTGTTCAAGCGGAGTGCGAATGGCAACGTCATAGACGGTGGCGGTGATGATAGAGCGGACGTAGTCGGATAGGGTCATAGGTTTTCCTTGTCATAACGAATTTTTATAAAAATCATCAATGCAAAATCGCCCAAATCGGCATAAGCGGACTTGGGCGATGTTTGTTAGCAAAAAGTATTATCAAGCATCTAACTGTGCCATGACGTCATCGCTAAAATTGACATTAGTATAGACTTCTTGCACATCGTCCAAATCTTCTAGCATATCAATCATTTTTAGCACACGTTGGGCATCATCGATGTTATCAATGTCGGCATTTGTGCTTGGCGACATGGTAACTTCGGCATTGTCCGCTTTTAGTCCTGCATCGGCTAGTGCGTCCACCACCGCCCCAAAGTCGTTAGGCTCTGTGATGACAAGCAGGCTCTCGCCGTCATTTTCAATATCCGTTGCTCCTGCTTCTAGGGCGACTTCCATGACTTTGTCTTCTAGTGAAATATCATTAAAGACAATCTCGCCACGCTTAGAGAACAAATACGCCACCGAACCTGATGTACCTAGGTTGCCACCGTGTTTACTAAACGCATGACGAACCTCGCCCACCGTGCGATTTACGTTGTCGGTCATGGTCTCCACGATGACTGCCACACCGCCCACGCCATAGCCTTCGTAGGTAATCTCTTGGACGTTGTCGCCTTCTCCGCCCCCTTGCCCACGTTCAATGGCACGTTTAATCACGTCTTTGGTCATGTTGGCGGCGTTGGCTTTTTCTAGCACGGCACGCAGGCGTGGGTTGTTGGCAGGGTCTGGGTCAGAGCCTTTACTGGCGGAGACGATTTCACGAATGATTTTGGTAAAGATTTTGCCTTTTGCGGCATCTTGTTTGGCTTTACGATGTTTGATGTTCGCCCATTTACTATGACCTGCCATAATGCACCTTTTAAATGAAAATAATAAAAATGGGTTATTATACAAGGTTTGGGCAAATTTGCCAATATTTGCTATTTGCAATGCCAGGGCAATCGCACTACAAAATTTTACATGAAATTGATTAAAAATCAAGCAAATTTAGTATTTATAGTTAATTTTATCTAAATATATTTTTAATAAATTATTCAAAATATAATTGGTTTGGTGAGTTTTTAAATAATTTGTGTCTAAAAATTGCCAATTTCTTCAAAAACATAATTTTATTTGCTAAAAATTAAATATAGTGCGATTGCCCTGTTTGCAATGCGTGCGATGATGAGTTTCTTGATATTCAGGCGAACCCATGTCAGGATAGCCTTGTGGTGTGCGTGGGGCAGGAATGTGGCGTTGGCAATTTGGGTCGTAAGTGGGGTAAGTTTGGGGCGTGTGGCGTTGTTTTTCAGAAAAATCTGCCATGTTCATGCAAGCGGTCAGGACAAGGGGTAGTGTTAAAATGATGATTTTCATGATAAATCAAATGTAAAAAGCCTAAAACGTATCAATCATAACAAGAATTTTGTAAAAATACTATCCCAAGCCCCAACTTTATTATAAAATACGCCCATCTTTCTCTCATTCTATCTTGCATGAAAGCCCCTGTTTACAAAAAAAGCCTGCCCTTAAAAGAGAAAATCCACATCATTATCGAAGGCACTGACACGCCTGCGGGACGATTTTTTGATGTGGTGCTACTCATCGGTATCGCTCTTAGCGTGGTCGTGGTCATGCTTGACAGTGTGCTGTATTTACGTTTGCAGTATGGCACGCTGTTCTTGTATGCAGAGTGGTTTTTTACCATTTTATTTACCATAGAATATTTATTACGCCTATACTCCGCTCCCAATCGCAAGCGTTATGCATTTAGCTTTTTTGGCGTGATTGACCTATTGGCACTATTGCCAAGCTATCTTAGCTACTTTTTTGTGGGAACGCAGTATTTGCTTGTGGTGCGGATTTTGCGGATTTTGCGGATTTTTAGGGTATTTAAGCTCAAATCCTACATGCAACAAGCAGGATTTTTGGCAGCTGCCTTTCGCACCAGTCAGCACAAAATCATCGTCTTTTTCCTGTCATTATTACTGCTTGTGACGATTTTTGGCTCGGTCATGTATGTGGTCGAAGGCCCTGAGAACGGCTACACCAGCATCCCCAAATCCATCTATTGGGCGGTTGTAACCTTGACAACCGTGGGTTATGGCGACATCTCCCCCAAAACCCCGATAGGGCAAGCGATTGCAAGTATGGTGATGATTATGGGTTACTCCATCATTGCCGTACCGACAGGGATTTTTACCGCTGAGCTGTCACGCACCATGCGACCACAGCTACACCCCATCACCTGCCCAAAATGCGGTAAATTCGGGCATGCTTCCAATGCTAAGTTTTGTGATAGATGTGGGCATGATTTGCACTTGTGATTTATCTGTTTTACACTCTCTAAATCATCAAAATACAGAATGCCATGCCCTATCAAACCTGCATTGACTATGACCCAAATATTCGCTTTGGCAAACCCATCATTATTGGCACAAGAATCAGTGTTTATGACATTATGAACCATCCAAACAGTTCTACCATGACAATGGCTTGTCACACCCACTCACCCCACCCAAAATCCCCCATCACCTTTTTAAAGTCATCATCAATCGGAGCAACAACCGTGATACGCTTGCCACTCATGTCATCAAATGCCAAAGTATGAGCGTGCAAAAGTAGCCTTGATACGCCCGTAAACTCTGCCACTGCACGATTTTGGGCGGTGTCGCCATGCGTGGTATCACCGACAATCGGGTGAAACAGGTGCGTCATGTGCCGTCTTAGTTGGTGCTTTCGCCCTGTGATTGGGATAAGTTTCATCAGGCTATACCGAGACGTGGCGTATCTATCCACCGACACAAAGGGCATTTCACACGTTGCCAAGTTCTCATAATCGGTTATGGCAGACTCTGGCTCTTTATCCGTTTTGGCAAATTTATCGGCGATTTTGTCAAGTTTGACCTTTAAGGGATAATCAATCCGTCCACCACCCAAAAGATACCCACGCACCACCGCCAGATAGGATTTATCCACCGTGTGATGTTCAAATTGCCCTGACAACGTCCGTGCCACATCAGACGACTTGGCAAATAGTAGTACGCCTGATGTTGGGCGGTCTAGCCGATGAACAGGGAAAACGTGGCACCCAAGCATATCTCGCAACACCGTCATCACAAACACCGTCTCATGCTTGTCAAGCCACGAGCGATGAACCAGCATACCAGCAGGCTTATTTACCGCCACCACGTCATCATCTTGATATAAAATTTGTAGCATTTTGCCATTTCCGATTTATTTAGCTTGCCTGATAGAGCGACTGGGGCAGTATTTTACCTTGCCACAACAAATAACGCCAGTTTATCTTGCAATTTATTCATATCATAAGATTACACCAAAGCATCGGTTTTATTTTACTTTTACCCCCAAAAGCGTGTAAAATAGCACCTTTTAGACACATCACGCCCATGAAAGCCCTACTTGACTACATTCCCATCATTGTCTTTTTTTATCTGTATAAGACCACAGACAAGGACAATCCTGCCCACCCCCTACTGACCGCCATTGGGCTGACAGGGGGCGAGAGCAACAACCACATCATCGTGGCGACCGCAGGGCTGACCCTTGCCACGCTCGTGGTGTATGGCTTTTTATTTATTAGTCAAAAGTTTCGTCTGCAAAAACAGCAGATTTTTGTGCTACTCATGACCGTGGTATTTGGCGGGCTGACCCTTGCCTTGCGAGATGATTTTTATATTCGCCTAAAAGCGATTTTGATTAATTTGGGCTTTGCTCTTGCCTTATTCTTATCGCCGTTTTTTTTGAGCAACAAAGAATCCGCCATTCAAAAGCTATTCACCCCCATTTTTGAGTTGTCGTCATCGGCATGGAAAAAGCTCAATCTAGCATGGGCAGGATTTTTTGTACTGATGGCGAGCCTACACGCCTTTTTTGCCTTTGTGTTTATGGGGGGCAAGTACTGGGGCGAGTTTACCGCCTTTGGCGATATTATTGTCATGATAAGTTTTATGGCAGGTATGTTTTTTGTACTGCGTAAGCATATCAAGATAGATGAAACAGCCATAAAAAAGTAAGTAACACTTTATTCTAAACTTAGAATTGTAAATTATTGATTATTGGTTAATTATTTTTTGAACTGTAGGGGCGAATTGCAATTCGCCCGTAGTAAATCAATCACTTATACAAAGTTGAAATTGGGTAAGTAATGATACTAACCACCCATTTTAATTTGACATTTAAAGTCGTAGGGTGCATATCACCCACCAAAAACAACCATTGCAAGTGGTATAAAAACACCAAATAATTCCATATTTTATACCTTAACAACCCAAAATCAGGAAAAAAACCCATGCCCCTATTTGCCATCATCGGTCATGATGTTGCCGACAGTACCGCCAAACGTAGCGAAATTCGCCCTGCTCACATCGAGCGACTGACCGCCCTACACGCCCAAAATCGCCTTGTCATCGCAGGCCCTACACCCATCAATCATGGCGAACCTGTCATGAGTGGCAGCCTCATCATCGCCCACTTTAATGACATAGATGAGGCACGAGCATGGGTAAATGACGAACCCTATCTGCATGGCGGTGTGTACAGTCATGTAGACATCAAGCCCTTTATCCAAGCCTTGCCTGCTAACGGCAGTGGCGCGTGAGGGTTGCCATGAAAGTTGTCATCCTTACCGCCTTGCTTGCCACCGCCTTACTGCCTGCGGTTAGCCTTGCTCAGACCGCCCCAACAAACACATCTAATGCGACATCTGGCACGCCTGCCACCAGCACCAGTGATGACATCAGCGAAAGCGAACACACAGAAAGTCAAGCCCCTGCCAGTCCGCACGACCCCAACGCTCCAACCTTGGCACAGCTTGCCGAGCCTGATGATAATGAGTTATCCCGTGCCAATACCGAGCTACTCGCCAAAAACAGCGAACTACAAGGGCGGATTGACGAGCTGACCACGCAGGTCAATGTGTTGGTTAATGAACGTAGTGGACAGTTGTTTCTTTATGGTGTTATCAGCACCTTGGTGTCGTTCATTCTTGGCTTCATCCTAGCGTCACTCATCATGAAACGCAAATAAACCGACCTGACAAACCATGATACAGACCGCAGACATCACATGGCAAACCGACAGTTTGGGCAACATCACGCCCACGTCCGAGCAGTTTGACGACATTTATTTTTCAAAAGCGGGTGGGTTTGATGAAACCAACTATGTCTTTTTACAAGGCAATGATTTGCCCCACCGTTTTGCCAATTTGGGTGAACATGAGCATTTTGTCATCATGGAGACAGGCTTTGGCACGGGGCTTAACTTTTTGGCAACCTGCCTGCTCTGGCAACAAGTCGCCCCACCGTCCGCCCGCCTGTACTTTGTCAGTACCGAAAAATATCCGCTTACTCATGCCGACCTAACCACCGCCCTATCAGCATGGCAGGACGAGCAAACCACCCCATTTATCAAGGTTTTACTGGATAATTATCCGCTTGCCTTAACGGGGTGTCATCGCTTGCATTTTGGTAATATTTGCCTTGATTTATGGCTTGGGGATGCACATGACAGCTTTGCAAGCATGCACACCAAAACAGGACAGGCGGACGCATGGTTTTTGGATGGTTTTGCTCCCAGCAAAAACCATGAACTGTGGTCAGATGATATTTTTAATCAAATCAAACGCTTATCCAAATCTGATGCCACCCTTGCCACTTTTACCAGCAGTGGTACGGTCAGACGGGCGTTGATGAACATTGGCATGAGTGTACAAAAAATCAAAGGCTTTGGGCGTAAGCGTGAGATGATAACCGCCAAATTTGACAGAGCCGTCGCCATCAAACCCACGCCAAAGACAGCCATCATCGTCGGAGCTGGCGTATCGGGGTTATTTACCGCACACGCTTTGGCAAGTCGTGGTGTGTCAGTAACGCTCACTGATAAAATCGCCCCACTCTCAGGAGCATCGGGCAATCCAAAAGCTCTATTTGCCCCCAAACTAACTCAATTATCAGACGCCCCCAACCATCTGCCAACGGTCAGTTTTTTATATGCTGAGCGAATTTATCAAACCTTTAATCAATTGGCAAAAGATGAAATATTTACCCAAACAGGGGCGATGGATTTTTTATTACCCACACAAAAATCACATGATAAACTTGCCCATTTGGCAAACAGTTATCCTGATGAATTAATTAGCATTGTCAATGATGATTTTAATTTGAATAATGATGATTTTAATAAGCAAATCATTAACACCCATACGCCCAAAGCAGGACTGATTGACACCCATAAATTAGCAGATTTCATTCTATCAAATCCCTTAATTCATTTTGAGCATTTTCATGCCAACAACGTCATAAAAGAGCATGACAAATGGATGCTAAAAAATGCCAATGACCAATTATCCGCCGATATTGTCATCATTTGTGCAGGTTTTGAAAGTCATCTATTAAATGATGAGTTGTTTAATCCCAGAAAGATTCGTGGACAAGTCTCATGGCTTGACATTGACCAGCACTGTGATGAGCTAAAAGCCAAACTTGCCACACCGATAAAGTATGATGGTTATTGTGCCACCTTTGATAAAGATGACACGCTTACTTTCTTAATGGGGGCAAGTTTTGTACGCAATGATACTAACACATCGGTACGTGATGATGAACATGAGTTTAATTTGAATAAGTTTCGCCAAAGTCTGCCAAATCTTGCCAACGAACTCAATGTCAATCTGGCAGATTTGCACGGGCGGGCAAGCATACGAGCCCAAACGCCTGATTATCATCCACTTGTTGGGCAGGTTGGCAGGCATGATGGGCTGTATACCGTCTATGGCATGGGGTCAAAGGGATTTAGTTTTGCTCCATTATGTGGTGAGATTTTGGCAGGGCTGATTTTTGATGAGCCGTTACCCATCTCTTATGTACTACTAAACAAATTAACCCCAAACCGTCCACGCTTACAAACGCCAATTGACCAAAACCGATGAATTTAATACAAAAACCGTCATGTTTTGGCAACTTAGCACACACGGTTTTATGATTTTAACCATATTTTAACCAGATTTTAAAAAGCCATGATAAAAGCTCATACTCTAAATACATACACCCACGCTTGTACCATCATCGCCCATAAAAATCATGCACCCCCATCAGGCACTTTTGTCATCGGCATCGATGAGGTTGGGCGTGGTTCACTATTTGGGCAAATGACCGTTGGGGCGGTGATTTTGGATAATAACCTTACGGGCGAATTTGGACAAATTGATTTGGCAGGCACGCCCATATCTTCTATTAATGACAGTAAAAAACTGTCTGAAAAAAAGCGGAATTTGCTCTTTGAACCCATCAAACAGACCTGCCAAAGTTATGCTTTAATTGACATACCTGCATTCGTCATTGATGCCATTGACATTTATCAAGCCACTCTGCTTGGCATGAGACTGGCAATTGAACATTTGATTATGTTAAATAATATCGGCATTCACGACAACCCTGTCATCATAATAGATGGCAATGCCATGCCTCTGTTGTCCAACGACTTTGCTCCATTTGGGTCGTGCATTCATACACTCATCAAAGGTGATGGCATTCACACATCCATCGCCTGTGCCAGCGTCCTTGCCAAAGTTCACCGTGATAACACCATGAGCGATTACGCCAAGATTTATCCTGATTATGGACTAGAAAAACACAAAGGCTATGCCAGCAAAATACACTGTGATGCCATTCATAAGTATGGGATACTGCCCGAGCATCGTAAAAGTTTTAACCCCATGCAAGCCATATTGGCAAGTCAGATTTTTTAAATGCTCATTGATGACAAACCCTCATGATAAATCATCATTCAAATTTTTATGCTGTTTTATCATCATTTTTAATATTTCATTATTTTTATCAAATCTGGCACATTCAGGACACATCAAAAGATGAAATCTCACCATCATTTTTTGTGACAAAGTCAATGGTTCATCTTGTGATAAACTCATAAGCTCAGTCATTTTTTGGCAATTTTTAAATCGTTTCATTGTACCCTCTAAACAAACCATTTTACCGATAAACACATTTGCAATCTTAATCTGGCTCTATGTAATAACACATATAAATTTTGGCGAGTAATGTTTAAATTTTGGCAAATCTCATCACTGCCCAATTCTATATATTCCTTCATCAAAAAAACCTGTGCCTGCTCTTTTGGCAAATTTTGTAAACATAATTCCAATACTTGCCAAAATTCATCATTCTCAGCAGTTTCATGCGGACTTGTCCAGCAATTATCAAAACCATTTGGTGATGAACCATGTTGCCAATGTCCAATATCATCAAACAGCATGGATAAAAATTCATCATCGTCATTTTCACTCATCTCGCTGATGGTTACATAATGTTTATTTTGGCGAATAAAGTCGGCAATTTTATTTTTCAAAATGGCAAATACCCACGTTTTAAAGGCGGACTTTCCTTGAAAACTATCGGCGTATTTTAAGGCATTCACCAAAGTATCTTGCACCACATCTTTGGCGTGTTGTTCATTATTTAACTGATTGTACGCAAAAGAAAACATGGCTTGATATATCTCATCCATGCTTTTTTTATCAAAGTGGTGTAAATTGATTTGGTGCATTTTTATGGTCAAAAAAATTCTCAATAATTCAATAGGTCAAGAAAAATGAACAAAGCCACATAAATGGTACGTTATGAATATGTTATGAATATCTGATGATATTATTTTAACATTGGCAGACTTTTATTTAGCCAAAAATCCACACTGATAATACGCCCCGCCCCATAAATAATCAGCACAAGCAACATAATAAAATACGTCATGCCAAATTCTACGCCATTATTTAAAATCACAAAATTCCCCGTTTCGGTAAGCCAGTCATAATTACCATAGGATTGTAAAATTTCACGAGCCTTATTTAATCGCTCACCTGCTTGTATGGAATTATCCAAACTTGCCTGCCCATACCTGCCAAATAATTGGGCGATGTTTGTCGTTGGATTCGTTGGAGCGATGGCATGCCAACCATTTTTTAAATGCACCAATAACATGGCATTTGCCATGGTGATTGCCAATAATAGACCAAATAAACGTGTTGCCACCCCTAATAACAATGCCACACCGCCAATCAATTCGGCAATAATGACCACGACCACCCAAAAGGATGCAAAAGGCAAACCAAGCCCCCAATCACCATTACCAAACCACGCCACTGTATCATAAAATGAGCGGTATTTGGTCAGCCCTGCCATGATAAAAATCGGAGCAAGATACAAACGTATTGCTAGTAGTGGCAAAAAGTCTATTTTTTTCAAAGACAAAACCAATTTGTCATAATAAGCAACATATTTATTCATCATAAATCCCCTTATCTTTTATAAAAAATTTGGTTGTCTAGCATGGTATTTAACAAGTCATCAAATGATGATTTTATATCATTTAAAATCTCATCATTTAATTCAAAGGTTTTTTGTAGTTGTAATAATAATTCATCGGTATTTTGATAACACACGCCTTGCTTTTGCTTTTCTTGAATAAAGGTCAATATGATAAATGTCAGTTGGTCAATTGCCATAAATGCGGTTTTAAAGACATTATCCATACATTGACGACATACCACCAAAAACGTCGGCTGTTTTTTATTGGGTAAAAATGACACGCTAATGTCTTGTACCATCCATTCATAATACAAAATCTGGGCGGTATGATTGATGATAATAGGTTCATTTTGATGAATAAAAACAGGCTTAGGGCTGTCATTGGGCAGATTATCCACATACAGCTCCACCCATTCATAATGAACAAATTGAGATAAATAAAGTGGCAAGGAAAATTTATTCAAAACATCATCTGTCAAATAACCAACAAACTGCTCATTAATTTCACTAAAATACGGACTTGTCATATCACCATGTTTTATAAAATCTTTGATGAGATTTTGCCAAAGCGATGCACCAAAATGCACTTCAATGATTTTACGAGTAATGGGAAAGCATTGGTTTATAAAGCCAGAGATGTTATTATAAATCAAATGTTGGTATAACTGCCCAACACGAGAAGGCACGGTATCGCCATCATCGTGTTTTTGCTTTCTAATATAATCACCAAATTCACGCTGAAAGCTGCGTAAATTGGGTGCTTTATCTGTCATCATTACCATAAGAATTTATTAAACCATTAAGCCAATTTAGTTACGGTGTTATTTTTGTGGATTTGTTGAATTTCTCGGATAAATTTTACTTCACGGGTAAGCTCGCTAAGTTTTGGAAAGTTAAAATCACGCTCCAAACAAGTTGGAATTTTATCCGCCGTTTTGCCCGTTTTGGCAAAAATCAACTCATAAGCATCATTTAGCAATGCCCAAACACGCTCTACCACGCCATCGCCATGTGTATCCACAATCAGACCATCATCGTCCACATAATGTCCTGCCACATGTAAATAACACGTCCGCTCTAAGGGTAATTCACGCAAATATTGGTGTGGGTCAAAACCAAAGTTCTGACTATTGACAAAAATATTATTCACATCCAAATGCAACAAACAATCCGCCTCTTTTATCACCGCTGAAATGAATTCACTGTCAGACATTTGGCTTTGAGAGGGTAGATAATAGTATGAGGCATTTTCAATACCGATTTGAGAGCCTAAAATGTCCTGCACTTTTTTTATGCGGTCAGCCACCCAAAATACCGCTTCTTGGGTGCAAGGTATGGGCAATAAATCGTATAAATGTCCTTTATCATCACCACACCAAGACAGATGCTCGGTGAATAAATTCATGCCGTGTGATTTCATGAATGTTTTGATATTATTGACATGAGTAATGTCCAATTCTTGTGAACTGCCAATAGATAAAGAAAGTCCATGACAGATGAATGAAAACCGCTCGGTATAAGCACGTAAGATACTTTCAAAACGACCGCCCATCATGCCTTGGGAATTTATCCAATTTTCAGGCGAGACCTCAAAAAAATCAATATGGCTTAATTGATAAATGGCATTGACATCATCAAGAGACATTTGCGGTAATAGTTCACGGCGAAAGCCAAGCCCCGCCCCATGTGGTGATTTGTTATCTGTCATGTCTGTCTTTTTACTTAATTGAGATTTTTACTTATTGAGGTTTTTATTAGCATGGTATTTACAGGTACTGATGCCAAAAAGAGATAAATGGGGCAAAAATTCATAAAGCCTGTCAATAAAGGCACAAGCCCAACGATTGCCCACCACGAACCAAAATAAGCACCCACACCAATAATAGCCACACCCAAAACAATTCGCATGATTTTATCGGGTTTGCCAACATTAATTTTCATAAAAGATCCCTTAACGATAGCCTTGTTGTTTTAAATCTTCATAACCGCCGTGATTGGTAACATTGGTATAACCCAATTTAAGCAGTTGCGTACGAGCAACCTCGGCACGTCTGCCACTACGACAATATAGATTGATGGGACTGTCTTTATTAGGTTCAATGGCAAAGATACGTTTGGTGATATCATCAACAGGGACATTGATGCTATCTGTCAAATGACCCGCTTGATATTCTTCTGGGGTGCGAACATCAATCCAAACGCCTTTTGCCTTTGGTGTGATTTGTGTTTGAACCTGTGTTTGGGTTGTATTGTCTTTGATGGACATGTTGGCAAAACTGTTACATGCTGTCAATCCAAACACACCCATGATGATGGTCAGAGTAAATTTTTTCATAACATACCTTTATAAAAAACCATTTTAAAATTGAGCAAATAAATCATTTAATGATTCGCTCATGGTTGGATGCGTAAAAATCTGTCCTTTAAAATAATCTGCTTTAACACCATTATCCATTGCCAGTTTAAATAAGTTGATAATCTCATGGCTGTCATCACAAAACAGCGTAACACCCAAAATCTCATTGGTGTCTTTATCCACAACCGCTTTTAATAAACCTTTGGTGTTGCCTGTCATTTTGGCTTTAACAATGTTTTGGGCGGCTAAGGTTGCTACTTGATAATTTTTACCACTTGCTTGGGCTTGTTTTTCACTCATGCCAATTTGTGATAAAGGCGGTGTGATAAAGACGCTGGTTGGGAAGATATTGCGGTCAGCTCTTTGGCGTGTGCCACTGCCAAACAAATCATCTGCCACAATGCGATAATCATCAAGCGAGATATAAGTAAATTGTGGTGAGCCTGCAACATCGCCCATGGCCCAAATATTGTTTGTGGCTTTTAGTTTATCATCACACACCACATAACCACGCTCATCTAATTGCACGCTTGTGTTTTGTAGGTTTAGACTGTTTGTGTTGGGCTGTCTGCCAATGGCAATAAGCACGGCATCAGCATCTAGGGTCAGTTTGTCAGTGATGACCTGAGTGTGGGTATCTTGATGTCTAAACTCTTGGACGTCTTGCCCCAAATGCAACTCAATACCACGCTCATCTAACAAATCAAGGACAATTTCACGCACATCATCATCAACGTTTGCTAAAAACTCCTCCGACCGCTCAACAATGCTTACTTGACTGCCAAAGGCGTGATACATAAAGGCAAATTCAAGAGCGATGAATCCTGCACCCACGATGACCAATCGCTTGGGGGTGGTTTTTTGCGTATCGCCTAAGTTTAACAGCCCTGTACTGTCATAAATATGCTCACCATCCACGCCTGCCACGTTTGGCATGATGGGGGTTGCACCTGTGTTGATAAAAATCCGCTCAGCACGCACCGTCTCGCCTGTGGATAGGGTAACGGTATTATCATCAACAAAACTTGCCTGTGCGGTAATGACACGCACGTTTGATAAATCATTGATTTTGTTAAAATTTGCTTCACGCAAAGTACTGATAAGGGCATCTTTGTTTTGCATGGCTTCATCAAAACCATCCGTTTTGGCTTCATGAATCAGTTTTTTTGAGGGAATACAGCCCACGTTAATACACGTTCCACCATACATTTTTTCCGATTGCTCAACCAAAATGGTACTCTGACCATGTTTATCAAACAGTCCTGCCAATGTTTTGCCTGCTTTACCAAAGCCTATGATTAAGTTTTTGGTTTGTATCATTAATTTTTCTCCGACTCACCCATCAAAAAGAGCGTTAAATAAGTAAAAATAACGAAAGTCAAGGTTACAAAACATCATAACCTTGTATTTGCCATCAACAAACTGTTTATTTTGAACCGCCACAACTGGCATTGGCGTTTTTATCAGTACTTGCTCCACAACTGGCAGATGCTGATTTGTCAGCATTGGTCGCACCACATTTGCCCTCACCACATTTGCCCTCACCACATTTGCCTTCGGCGGTTTTGCCCTCACCACATTTGCCTTCGGCGGTTTTGGTGTCGGAGACGACTGCTTGATTAGGCTGGGCGGTATCAGCATTTTGATAGCCTTGTGCCAGTGGCTGTGCTTGCACTTTTTCCTCTTTGCAAGCACTCAGCCCTGTCGCCAGTAAGGTTGCTACTGCAAGGCCTGTGATTTTACGGTTAAGATTTGACATAATAAACTCCGATTGAACATCATAAACCATTCATTGAACATCATAAACCATTCATTGAACATCATAAACCATTCTATGATATACCTTAGACGGACGTGGAGCAAATATCTTACAAAAAATTTGAAAAATTTTTAAAAATTATTGTCATACCCCTTATGTTTTAGGTGCAAACGTATTTTAGCACGCTCTTTTTTATGGCGTGTTTTGGGGTTGTCTTTATCATGAACACCACCCTTTTTTAATAAAGGGTTTAAGGCGGTTTGGTTGCGTACTTTAATCGCACTTGGGTAAATTGGGTGATTTGCCAATTTTTCGCCAAGTTTGATAAGCTCTTTTTGGTTTTTCATATTATTTTCCTATGTTGGACTAAATCAAAATATATTTTAGAATTTGGACGTATAAGGGTAATTTATTCACCCCAAAATCCAAATTTAACACAGGGCAAATGTAATTTGCTCCTGCACTTATTTTACAAAATGACAAATAAAAAATCAGATAGTAGTCCAAAAATCATTCATCACCCCTTAATACACATCACCTGCTTTAAGGTATGCACAACCTCCACCAAATCGGTTTGGTTTGCCATGATCTCATCAATATCTTTATACGCCTGTGGAATTTCGTCCAGCACGCCCTTATCTTTACGGCATTCGATACCGTCCGTTTGGCTCACCAAATCCGCCAAGCCAAACTCACGCACCGCACGCCCCCTGCTCATTTTTCGCCCTGCCCCATGCGAACACGAACAAAAACTCTCGCTATTGCCACGCCCACGCACGATATAGGATTTCGCCCCCATAGAGCCAGGGATAATGCCAAGCTCACCCTCATAGGCACTAATCGCCCCCTTGCGAGTTACATAGACCGAACTGCCAAAATGCCTCTCACGGCTGACATAGTTGTGATGACAGTTTATCGCCTCTTTGGTTACGGTAAAGCGGGGAAATTGTGCGTCTTTGCTTTGTAAGGCTTTGATAATGAGTCTCATCATCTCCTTGCGGTTTTCGGTCGCATAGTCCTGAGCCCAGCCCACCGCCTCAATATAATCGTCAAAAAACGGCGTACCCTGCGCCAAATACGACAGCTCACGGTCAGGAATATAACCAAAACACGTCTCATTCACCTTTTTGGCAAGACTGATAAAATACTCGCCAATACACGAGCCAATCCCACGAGAACCAGAGTGGAGCATAATCCACACGTCATCGTTCTCGTCCACGCACAGCTCAATAAAGTGATTGCCACCGCCCAACGTGCCAAGCTGTTTTGCCCACGTTCTGTCAAAGTTATTGAGCATTTTTAACAAACCCTTGTGCTTGTCGGTAATTTTTTTGAGACGAATGGCAAGCGGGTCAAGCGTACTCATTTTTGCCATGATTTGCTTGTGCTTTTCAAAGCCGACAGGGACGTGTTTTTCAATGGCAAGGCGGGCAGGTTTTAGGTTGTCGGGCAACTGCTCTGCCTTGATAGACAGGCGTAGGGCGTTCATGCCACAGCCAATATCCACGCCCACCGCAGACGGAATGATTGCCGATTTGGTCGGAATCACGCTCCCCACAGTCGCCCCCTTGCCCGCATGAACGTCAGGCATGACGGCGATATGGCTATGGATAAATTGCAACTGGCTCATCGCGTAGAGCTGATTTAACGCCTTTTGTTCCACGTCTTTGGTAAAGATTTTGACAGGCACGCCATTGTTGCCATTTTCATTTAAAATAAGTCCGATACTCATAAAATTATTTCTCTTTTGGGTTGGTTTGGGGATTGTGCTATTGGTATTTTTTGGGCAAATGTAATTCGCCCCTACAATGACGATTGAATTTAAAAATACCAAATTTTTGATATAAAAATCCCCAACCAAAAATCATTTAATTTTTAGCTAATTAAATAAACATAAATTAAAAAGACAATACTTCCCCAATCATTTTTAAATATAAAAATGACAAATAAAAGACAATATTTTTGGGAAAAGAAAACCGTCAAAATTGATAAAGCAGTTTATCAATTTTTAAGACAAATCTTGGCGATTTTTTGGGCAAATTTTAGACAATAAAAAAACGGTGAAAGCCTTGTAGATTAAGGCTTGCCACCGTCTTTATGTGTTTGGCTTGATATAAAGATTATATCAAAAATGATTTGCCCAAACAGTCAAAACGGTTGGTCTTTTTTGGATTACAAAAATTGTAAGATACAGACATTGTTTTACTCCTATTGCTGTTTGGGTGAATGAAATGCACCAAGCGTATTTGGTGCGTGAATGCGTATATGATAAGCGATAAAAATAAAAAGTCAAGGGATTTTTAAAATTTTTTTTATAAAATTGCAAATCATCACATATACCGCCAACTTTCTTTATCAAAATGAATAATATCAAATAATGGTACGCTTTTTATGCTGATATTATCCTTGTTTTTTTCTAAAATTATCATACAGCCTGTTTCTAATTTGCCTTTTTGATTAAATTCCAATTCTTTGATTTTTATTGATTGGGTAATGCCATTATCAGCAAGTGTTTCATGATAAGGCTCACCCGTATGTCCATAAAAAGATAACAAAAAGCGATATTATCCAATGCGTCTGCCACGTCAGATGAACCATAACCACGAATGCTCTCGCTTGGTTTGTCATGAGTGATTAAAATATCTATATCGCCACAAGTTTTATAGAGCTTTTTTAATTGTTCTCGTTCGTAGTTTTGGATAAATGTTTTATTATCTCGCCCTTTTCTGTCGCCAATTCGCCCAATCCCCAATAGGCTAATGCTGTCGGTATCATTGGTTAATATGAGCGGAAAGCCTGTTTTTAATACCCGAATTTTTTGATAACAATCAATATGAAAATAAGGCGAATTTTTATCGCTGTTATGTTCTAAATTATCCAAAAAATCATGGTCTTCGTGATTGCCACGCACGGCATACATGGGGATATTAAGCGTATTTAAAAATTTGGCAATGTCATTATCCATTTTGACAAAATTATCCATAAAACCCAGCTCATCTCTGTCATGTCTGGCGTGTCTTAATGTCGCTTTATCCATGTTGTTTTTGTCGGGAAATGCTCCCATGTCGCCACATTGGATAATGGCGTCAATCGCTTTCCCTGTCAGGGTTTGGTAATAATTCACTAGTTTAAATGGCAATAAAAATTTGCCATGAATGTCCGCAAAAATTGCCAATCTTAGCATATCATTCCTTAATATTTTTAATTAATATCGCCCTATTTTCATCAAACGCATTTAAGGCATTTATCATCATCACTTTTTCGTATTGCCAAATGTTATTTTTATCAATATTTGCCAAATGAACTTTTTGAGTGTCCAATAAATACGCTCGCTGAGTACCTTTCAATAATGGTGTATCGGGCGTGTACCAATGATTATCTTTTAAAAATAATAAATTGCCAATAGAACAATCTGTAACTAATCCATTTTTTATAATAATAATTTCATCACAATCGCCCTTTTGCGATAATAACTGATTTAATAAAGCCCTATCATCATATTTATAAGCATAATCTATACTATCGCATTCTATTATTTTAAAAGATTGAATGGATTTTGGGGTATAATCAAAATACTCTACTTTTATGTTATAGTTATCATAAGTAACACGGCAACGGATAAATTTATTATTAAATTCATCAGAAATGTTAATAATATCGGCAATATCATCAATCATCGTTTGGCAATGTAAAAATAACTGCCCCTGTTTAAATCGCTCATTATGATAATCCAGATTTAAAATATCACCGTTATTTATGGCAAGCGTCTCAAAAAGCATGGTTAATCCAATTTTTTCCATTTAATCTCAACTGCCGTCATCTCGCCCACAACCGTTTGTTTTAGGTCTCGTGCCATGTCAAATTTGGTCGGCGATGTGGGGATATGCACCGCCATAAGCTCGGCTTGGGTCTGCGGATAGCGTGGGTTTTGGGCGGGGTTGGCATAGCCGTGCGGATATATGGGAGTGCCGTTTGATAGGTCGTATTTGTCGCTCGCCCCAAAGGCGTGCAAGCTCTCGTGGGCGATGACCACGTTATTATTGGCGGTTTTTTTGTCCATGCCAAACAGATTGACCACGCCAATGCGTCCATTTTGTAAGGCGGTAGATGTCTCGGTGATGACTTTTTTGTCGGGGCTATGGTACTGCAAAAATAACCGCAAATTGGTCGGCACGCCAACGTCATGGGCGTTTTTGTAGGCATAATAGCGAAATTTTAAACTCCAAATAATCGCATCACTCATTCCGCCATTTCTTGGCACGACAGGGGGCATGGCTTTGACTTCTTGCCCAAGCCGATAATAAAAATTGGCATTTTGACCGTATTTTTTGCTCTCGGCATTAAGATAGGTCTCTATTTCTTTAAAATCGCTGTCGGATAGGCTTGCGATATATTTGGCAACCTCTGGCGAATTATCCACGTTAATGGGATAAATGGCGACATAAACAGGCTTTTGCCAATCGTGATTTTTATCACGAAAGCTATTGACAGCGACGATGAGTAAAATGCAAAGTAGGATAAGAATGCGGATGTTTTTGAACATATTAATCCATGATTTGTAATAACAACTGTCGCAATTGCACGCCCATGGCATATGCCAAATTCACAGGAACGGCATTGCCGATTTGTTTGTACTGCTGAGACAATGAACCTGCAAACTGCCAATCATCAGGGAAAGTTTGTATGCGAGCATACTCACGCACCCTAAGCGGACGGGTTTCGTCAGGGTGGCAACGTTCGGTTTGGTTTTGGGCGGGCGAACACGTCAAAGTCAAACTCGGCTCATGCCAACCCAAACGCCTTGCCATGCCTGTACGCCCACCGCCCAAAAAATAGCTTTTTTTCATGTAAGCACGAGCCACTTCATCAGGCAAATCACGCCAACAGCCCCCTTGTGGCACAAGGTCTAACACCGATCTTTTGTGTTCTGGATAAATTTGTCCGTCCGACATCGGCACATCACAATCAAACAGTTCACCTGCTTTTAAAGCGTCCGTCATGGTCATGGGGCGATGATAAGGCGTAGGCCACACAAAATCCACCTTATCCGCCAAATCTTCACGAACACCCACAATAAAAATCCGCTCTCTTTTTTGTGGCACACGAAAATTAACAGCATTTAATACTTTTGGCTCAATCACACGATAACCTAATTCTGTGAGTGTCTGTTTAATGGTTGCAAGCGTTCTGCCTTTATCATGATTTAACAGACCCTTGACGTTCTCGCCCAAAATAACCTTAGGGTTAATCTCTTTTATGGCACGGGCAAATTCAAAAAACATCGTCCCTCGAATGTCATTAAAGCCTTCGCCTTTTCCTGCATAAGAAAATGCCTGACAAGGAAATCCACCCGATAAAAAATCAACCTTATCACGATAAGGACGAAAATCCACCGTAGAAATATCCTGTTCTAAAATATGCCAATTAGGGCGATTTTGGCGTAATGTTTGGCAAGCATGTTTATCCACTTCATTAAATAACACCGCTTCAAATCCTGCTTTTTCAAGACCCAAAGCCAATCCGCCCGCCCCTGCAAATAATTCAATGCTACTAATTTTTTTATTAGAATGAATATAGGATTGTTGATTTGGTATTTGCTCATCAAATAATGATAAATTTGTCATGATAACCCCAAATGAAAGTTATCAAATCCTTGATATTTTTTAAATGTGATTAAATACAAACTGGTTAGAATATGCTCAATGTTTTGTTCTTGTATGTCTGATAACACCGTATTTTCAATGATTTGTGTTTTTTCATTTGCCAATACATCTTGGATAACGTTTGGCAATATTTGGCATAATTGAGCAAAGGCATTAGCGTTACCTGTTACCAATTCATAAAACTTATCAATAGACACTCGGCGAATTTGTTCTTGTTTCATGGATTGATTATCCACCGAGCATTGCCATGCGATATTTTGGCTATTTTTGGCGATAATCTCCACAAGCATACAAGTGGCATTTGGCTCTTGCAAAATCTTGTGTTGCATTCGCATATATGTTTTTGCCGATGATGAACTGTTCATGGTGTTGTGTTTATTTTTCATCTCTACATAGATTTGTAAAGATGAATTTTCAACATCAAACCCTTGACCAGGAACAGACCAACCGTTTTCTTTACCAATAAAATTAAAAATATTTTGATGAAAATAACCGATATGATTGGTATTGGATTTATCCATTTGACGGCTAATTTCATTATCCAAAATAACAGACAATGCCCCATTATCAAAACCGCCTTGATAAATGGCACTGTCAAATGTTAATTTAATTGGGTCAATTAAGTTTTTATTTAATTTTTTAAAATCAATTTGAAAACGGTATTTTAATACCGTATTTTTGACATGATGATATAAATCATCATCACTAATAAATGACAACCCGTAATTCATAATCCGCTCTTACTTTCTCTTCTTATCCCGTTTCTTAAATTCAGCAATACGTTTACGCTCACGCATGACTTTGGCTTTATTTTTGATGACGGGATTTTTTTTACCTTGATATGGGTTGGCGTTTTGTTTAAATTCCACATGAAGGGGCGTGCCTTCTAATTTAAATACCTCACGATAGATATTTTCAAGATAACGCTGATAGCTCTTTGGCAGACTACTTGTTTGGTTGCCATGAATGACAATGACAGGTGGATTATGACCGCCTAAGTGAGCATAACGAAGTTTGATACGGCGACCACTCACCATTGGCGGTTGATGGGCCGCCACAGCATCTTGCAAAATCTGCGTAAGACGAGATGTGGATACCTTAAACATGGACGCATCGTACGCCTTATGGATGGATGGATACAGATTACCCACACCATTGCCATACAAGGCAGAAATCAGATGAATCTTAACCCATGGGATAAAGTGAAAACGTCTGTCCATTTCAATTTTGACACTGTCTTTTTGGTCCTGAGTGAGATTATCCCACTTATTAATGGCAATCACAATCGCCCGTCCTGCATCTAAGGCATAGCCGAGCATGTGTAAATCTTGGTCCACAATGCCCTCATGAGCATCAATCACCAACACAACCACATTCGCATCTTTGATGGCCTGCAAGGTTTTGATGACACTAAATTTTTCCACTTTCTCATCAATACGCCCACGCCGTCTTACCCCTGCGGTATCAATGAGTGTATAAGTTCGCCCCTCTCGCTCAAAAGGGATATAAATGCTGTCTCTGGTTGTGCCTGGCATATCAAACACCACAACACGCTCCTCACCCAAAAGGCGATTGACCAGCGTGGATTTGCCCACATTTGGGCGACCGATGATCGCCAATTTTAAGCCATCTGCCTTGGAATCTTCAACGACTGTTTCAGGCATATCAGCGGTGATGATTTCAAGTAGGCTCGTTACGCCCTTGCCATGGCTGGCACTGGTAGGTATCGGCTCACCAAAACCTAACCCAAAAAACTCAGCAATGGACGCATCATGTACGCCATCTGTTTTGTTGGCTACCAAAAAGACAGGTTTGCCCAGCGTGTGCAAAAACCTAGCAATCTCCTCATCACTTGGGGTAAGTCCTGCTCGTGCATCCACAATAAACACAACCATGTCTGCCTCGTAAATGGCGGTGTACGATTGTGTCGCCATGTAGTCATCAATGTTACCCTTGCCATCATCAGCCTCGCCAATACCTCCTGTGTCAATGGCGATGAAAGATTTATTTTCAAAAAATACATCGCCATACTGACGGTCTCGGGTCAGTCCTGCCAAATCAGCAACTAGGGCTTGGCGGGATTTGGTGAGTTGGTTAAACAGCGTGGATTTGCCCACATTTGGGCGACCGATAAGGGCAACTACGGATTTTAAGGACATGGTGTTCTCAGTTGTTATTTTATAAAACTTGCTATTTTAACATAAAATTGCCAAAGTGGGGCATTTGTCAATTGCCAACTTAGAACATACCAGCAAGAAATACACCAGCAGAACATCACTCCCATGCCTTAGCATACCCTTTTAAAAATCGCAAAAAGGCACTCATGGCAGGCGTGGGAGAACGCCTTTTATGGGTGTAGCACATAAATTTGCGATGAATGCTCGGTTCAACCAAAGGCCTCATGACAAGCCCATGTTGATCAACCCAGTTTTTGGCGTGGGGTAAGGTGATGGTTAATCCAAACCCCATTTGTGCCATGCCAAGAGCGGTAGACAAAAAATTTACCTCATAATCCATCCGAAACAACCGAGATGACAGCTCTTTGGGCAACTCATCTATCAATCTTTGGGTAAAATTACCACGCAAGGTAATGATACGCTCATCTTCAAGCTCACCCCAAGCGATGTGGGAATATTTGGTAAGGGCATGCGTGGTAGGCAACACCACATAAAAAGGTGATGCAAACAACTCATCTGCCAAAATGTCTGACCCAAGCGTACGTTCAGGTCCAATGCCAATGTCAGCATCAAGCGACTGCACACGGCTGATGACCTCCTCAATGGAGCAGTCAAGCAGTGTTACCTGCACGCTAGGATAAATCGTGGCAAACTTATGAATCAAGCGTGGCATGCCTGATGCGGCGAGCTGTTGGGAGACGGCAAGGCGGATTTTGCCTTGATAAAAGTCCTTTAAATCCTGCGTTTGGTGGTCAAACAATCGCACTTCATCCAAAATCCGCCGTGCGTGTGGGAGCAGTCGCTTGCCTGCATCCGTTAAATGGATTTGGCGAGTGGTGCGGTCAAAGAGCTTGACGTCAAGTTGTTTTTCCATCTCTTTGATGAGTCCACTCAAAGATGATTGGGTTAAGAACAGCTCATCACCTGCCTTGGTAAAACTTCTACAATCGGCAATCATCACAAAGGCTCTAAGCTGTCGCAATGAGACATTCATTGGATTTTCCCATAAATAAATTAAAAAAATGATTTGTACAACCTTTATACTTATTTTATGATAACTGTCATCAGTTGGCAATGTTTTATCATCATCTGCCCTTTATTTTAACTTTTATGAAACGGAGTCTCGCATGATGGATTTATTTGAAAACCCAATGGGTCTAAATGGCTTTGAATTTGTAGAATTTGCCTCTCCCACACCCAATTTTTTAGAACCAATTTTTGAAAAAATGGGATTTAGCTTGGTCGCCAAACACCGCTCAAAGGATGTGCTTTTATATCGTCAAGGCGACATCAATTTCATCATCAACAATGAACCAAAAAGCCATGCCTACTATTTTGCCAAAGAACATGGAGCGTGTGCGTGTGGCATGGCATTTCGGGTCAAAGATGCTCACAAGGCATACAAGCGTGCCTTAGAGCTTGGGGCAGAACCCATTGACATTCCCACATCCGTCATGGAACTAAGACTGCCTGCCATTAAAGGCATTGGTGGGGCGCCTTTGTATCTGATTGACCGTTATGAAGATGGCAAATCCATTTATGACATTGATTTTGAGTTTATAGATGGTGTAGACAAGCACCCTGTGGGCTATGGTTTTAAGGTTGTTGACCACTTAACTCACAACGTCTATCGTGGACGCATGAATTATTGGGCTACCTTTTATGAAAGGCTGTTTAATTTTAAAGAAATTCGCTATTTTGACATCAAAGGTGAATACACAGGGCTTGCCAGCCGAGCCATGACCGCCCCAGATGGCAAAATCCGCATTCCTTTGAACGAAGAATCCAAGCAAGGGGGTGGGCAGATTGAAGAGTATCTCATGGCCTTTGGTGGTGAGGGCATTCAGCACATTGCTCTTTTGGCAGATGACTTACTTCCTGCCATTGATGCTTTGCGTCAAGCAGGCATTCCGCTCATGAGTGCTCCACCTGACACTTATTATGAAATGATTGATGAACGCCTGCCCAATCATGGCGAGAACATCGCCAAGCTACAAAGTCGTGGCATACTTTTAGATGGCACCACAGAGAACGGACACCCACGCCTGCTGTTACAGATTTTTTCAGAAACTCAGCTTGGCCCTGTGTTTTTTGAATTCATCCAACGCAAAGGCGACTACAAAGATGGTTTTGGTGAGGGTAACTTTAAGGCACTCTTTGAGAGCTTAGAGCGAGACCAAGTCCGTCGTGGCACGCTTGATACCAAAACAACCGCCTAAATAGGAGTGAGTATGACCACACTAACCCAAGGCGTACACCACGTTGCCTATCGCTGTCGTGATGCCAAACAAACAGTACAATGGTATCAAAAACATCTAAACATGGGCTTTGTGCTTGTGCCATTGCCGAAGATAAAGTACCATCTACGGGCGAACCTGACCCATACATGCACATATTTTTGGATGCAGGCGGAGGTAATATTTTGGCATTTTTTGAGTTGCCCACGCGTCCTGAGATGGGGCGAGATGAGAACACGCCCATTTGGACTCAGCATTTGGCATTAAAGGTCAAAGACATGGACACCCTGCTTGCCACCAAAGATAAACTCATCAAAGATGGCATTGATGTGCTAGGGCCTGTCAATCATACGCTGTTTCATTCCATTTACTTTTTTGACCCAAGCGGTCATCGCATTGAGCTTGCCTGTGATATGACAACCGACAAAATGAGCCGTGCTTTGGGTAAAGTCAAATGGGAGATGCTAGACGAATGGGCGGACACCAAAAAAGCCCCAAAACACGCCCAATGGGTGCATGACGGCACCGAACCGCCTGATGACAATTAAGAAAATCCAAGCCAACCTAATAAAAAAGGAAATCTATGAAACTTGCTACATTAAGACAACACAACAACACTCCCTTTGGCAGAGATGGCAGACTGGTGGTGGTAAGTCGTGATTTGAGTCGCTGTTTGTTTTGTGATGAAATTACCACGCTACAAAACGCCCTAGACGACTGGGCAAATAGCGAGCCAATCTTACAAAATATTTATAAAAAACTAAACGATGATGATGGCGTGGGTATGCCCTTTGTTGTCAAAGACTGCCATTCGCCCCTGCCTAGGGCTTATGGGTGGGTAGATGGCTCGGCATATCTGAACCATGTCGAGCTTGTGCGAAAAGCCCGTAATTCACAAGTGCCTGAGTCCTTTTATGATGACCCGCTCATGTATCAAGGTGGTTCGGACAGTTTTATTGCACCGACCGATGAGATTTTGGCAAAGCCTGAATGGGGTATTGACTTTGAAGCCGAAGTGGTCGTTGTAAGCTGTGATATCAAACAAGGGGCAAGCATTGATACGGCAGGGTCTGCCATCGTGCTGATCGGGCTTGTCAATGACGTTTCACTTCGTGGGCTAATCCCTAGCGAGCTTGCCAAAGGCTTTGGCTTTTTGCAGTCCAAGCCTGCGTCTGCTTTTAGTCCTGTCTTTGTAACACCCGATGAGCTTGGGGACGCTTGGGCGGATTATAAGGTGCATCTGCCTTTGAATGTGGAGCTAAATGGCGACTTATTTGGCTGCCCCAATGCAGACGTGGATATGACCTTTGATTTTGCTCGCCTACTTAGCCATTTGGCAAAAACACGTGATGTTCAGGCAGGGACGATTGTCGGTTCTGGTACGGTGTCTAACAAACAAGGCAATCTGTACGGCTCATCGGTAGAACACGGCGGTGTGGGCTACTGCTGTATTGCCGAAGTGCGAATGTATGAGACCATCGAGACGGGCGAGCCACAAACGTCCTTTTTGGACAATGGCGACACCGTTAAAATTTATATGAATGACAAAGACGGCAACAGTATTTTTGGCGAGATTGTCAATACGGTGAAGACAGAGTTTTAATTGTATTGAAATTATTAAAAACACCCACGCCAGAATTGATTTGTGTGGGTGTTTTTTGATACTTGTTCTTCTTAATTTTTTTCAAGATAGGTCTTGACTTTTGTTATTATGTATTGGATAATCAAGATCAGTTGTATTCTGATATGGTTGTCAATGACCTATATCACTATTAACAAGGATATCACTATTATGGATATGATGACTGATTTGACTCTCCAAGACTTCAACCCACTAAGCAAGCATGTAAAATATGCACAGATGCCAGATGAACCGCCAGCATCAACGATGCGTAGCGGTCAATCTCAGACTGTGGATTATCATTCCACGGTAGCAGATGTGCATACCAAGCATTCCGCGTAATTCTTAAGCTTACCTTTAACCATTAAAGATATAGATGACAATACATATTGGATTACAACTTTCTTTTATCTAATGGTTTTTGATAGGTTTAGTTATGGTATCTATAACAGACAAAGCGGAATTTTTGAATTTTTGGAATAGAGAAGCAGTAGAATTTAATACATTGCATTCACACCAAATAATGTTTGATGAGAAAACAATATTTGAAACTTTTTTGTATTATAAAAATCACCTACAAGACTTTCAAACACACAATAAAGCCACAGACTTTATTACTTCCATCAATGGCATTCTAACACCAATTCCAAATCGTGATATGCTTGCGATATCCAATGATGTTGATATAGACAATTATATTACACGACTTGAACATATGAACCAAAATAATGATTGGTGTATTGCTTATTTTGGCTTACATACTATCAATGCACAGATTTGGGATATAGCAAGAAATTTTGCTCATATTATTTACAATAATACTGATAAAAAACCAACAGGACGAGTAGATGTAGATTGTTTTTTGGGCAATTATGCATCAACACATTCAGGCGTGCATGTAGATTATGCACATAATTTTGCTTTTACTCTAAGAAATGGCAAAAGTATGTATACTTGGTCGCCCAATCAAAAAAACAGTAAAAGGACTAAAATATCCACACTATGAACAATACAAGGATAGTGCTACAATCATTCAAAACCGAAGTGACAATATTTGTTATTTTCCTTATGACTATTATCATGTAGCAGAGAGTAAAGGTGCTACTTCTTTAGTTGTAAATATCGCATTTTGGGAAGACAATGATGATGTTGATACCATATTTGAACAAGTTGGTAAGAGTTTGTTTGTTGGAAGTGATGGTTTAAATCATATTAAATTCAATAATTTTCCCAATCACAATTTTAATTCTGGATTGGTAAGCCTAAGCGATGATAATCTTGAGATTATTCATCATATTAGAAGTAGACTGAATGATTTTAATATAAAACTTAAAATAATTTCCTATCAGCTTATTAAGACAACCAGTTTGGGTTTGTTTGTTCCTAGACCAATACAAAAACAAAAAATGGATTGTCTTTTCTTAATAAAAGATAATAATGCTGTATTGCAGTGGATTAGATTGGATGATATGTTAATTATATCATCTAATGGTCATTGTTCCTGTATTTCTTATCATCAAGATATTGACATTTTGTTAAATTATATTTTAAACAATGAGGTTATTGATATTGAGAGATGTGGGCAAGAGAATATCTTTGCTGTCATAAATAAATTATATTTATGGGGGTGTTTGGTATGCGCTACCCGCTAGTTATTATTGCAGTCGTTGTTTTGGCACTAGGAAGTTTCGCTGATGAAGCAATGTTGGTTAGTTTTGCTCTTACATTAGCTAGTGGTGACTCAAAAAATTTAACCTTACTATATGCTCTGTCTATGATTGGTGGTGTTACTGCCAGTCGTAGTGGTGCGTTTATTTTGCCAAAAATTAGTGAAAAGATTATTTTGCCTACTGTGTTTTTTCTACAAGGGTTGATCATACTTGCCTTTTATTTTTTTGCTAATTCAGCATTGTTGATTTTAGTTCTTAGTTTTTTATTGGGGTATTTGGGTTCGCTACTGTGGACTGTGTTTTTATCAGTGTTGCCAAATTACTTTTCTAACAATTTAACTCTTGCTAACAAATTAACTCAAACCATTAAAAACGCTGGATTTGTTTTTGCTCCCAGTTTAACAGGATTGGCATTTGGTTTTATTGAGAAGGACTTGGTATTTATTTTGTCAGCCATTAGCTTTTTTTGTTTTATTTTATTGATGTTGAATGGTCATCATTCTAATAAGCAACAACCAATAGATGAAACATCAAACAATAATTATATTATTTCTTATCGGCAATTTATAAAAAACCATACTATTCAAAAAGTTTTATTATTTTTTACGATTACTATTTCTTTAACTTCCGCATTAAATATTATTATCATTCCTTATATCAATCATCAGTTAAATCTTAGTCCATTTATTTATGGGACAACTTTATCTATGATGAGCTTGGGTTTATTAATTAGTCCAATGTTATTTAGTGACTTCTTTAAAAAAATAGGACAGGTTTCTGGTGCTTATTTGGCGGCTGGGTTAATGGGTGTTGGTATGATGGGGTTTGGTTTGGCAAGTATGTTGTCTAATTATTGGGTAATTTTTGTTTTATTTTTTTCTGGACTGTTAATTGGTGTCGGAAATGGTGTGCAAAATACGCTTATGAGTGAATTTATGCTCAATTTTTGTGGAAATTATACTAAACAACTAATGCCTCATTATGTATTATCACTGCAATGCTGTGTGCTGCTTGGATTTGCTATAACTTTTTTAATTAAATCAGAGTGGATTATTTTAAGTTTGCTTTTATTTGGATTTATTGTTGTGGCATGCGGTGTTTTGGGTGCTTGGATAAATAGTCATATAATACAGGAAAAATGGGAAATATAGTTAAATACATTATATTTCATAAATGACAATTATTTTTAAAAACCCCATAAGTACCCCCATAAAATCATATTTATTTATGGGGTGTTTTTGATTATAATGACATTTATTTTAAATGATGGCAAAGGTTTATGGTAATATAATGCCATCATCAGGTAATAAGGAATTGTTATGAGCAATCAAACCCCTCTTCTAAACTTAACCCCCAAACAAGCCGTCCCCATTGCTGCTGTTGTGGTCTTTGTGCTTGCCCTTACGATGATAAAATGGGGCTTTGTGCCTTTGTTGTCGCTTTTGATTGTCATTTTGGGTCTGTTGATGTTTGGGCTTACCAAAGGCATCAGCTTTGAGGCGATGCAAGATAGAATGATTGGTGGTGTTGCCACAGGTATGGGGGCGATTTATCTGTTTTCAGCAATTGGACTGCTGGTATCGGCACTCATGATGAGTGGGGCGATTCCAACACTCATTTATTATGGATTTGATGTATTATCTCCTAACATGTTTTATTTGTCCGCCTTTATCCTAGCAAGTGTGATTGGGGTGGCATTAGGTAGCGGTTTTACCACTTGTGCAACAGTGGGTGTGGCATTTTTGGGCATGACCGAAGCCTTTAATGCCAACCCTGCCATGGTCGCAGGTGCGGTGGTCTCAGGGGCACTCTTTGGTGATAAGATGTCGCCATTATCTGACACGACAAGCATCGCCGCCAGTATCGTGGGCATTGATTTGTTTGAACATATCAAAAACATGATGCACACTACCATACCTGCATGGCTCATCTCGGCGGTGGTGTTTTTTATGCTATCAGATGGTGGCAGGGCAAACTTGGCGGATGTGGCAGTGTTACAGGACAATTTGTTAGCAAGTGGCTTGGTACATGGCCATGCCCTGCTCCCCCTTGTTGTGTTGGTTGCCCTTGCCATCATGCGAGTGAACGCCATTTACGCCATATCAGCAACCATCATCGTATCACTTGCCATCACTTATACCCACAGCTCGCCCACTCTTGCTGATTTGGGCGGATGGTTCTTTACAGGCTATCAACCTGCAAAGGACTTGGAGCTTGGTCAGGTTGGACGACTGGTATCCAGAGGCGGATTACAAAGCATGTTTTTTAGTCAGATTTTGGTAATTTTGGCACTAAGCTTGGGTGGTTTGTTGCACGCTTTGGGGGTATTGCCTGCCCTGCTGTCTGCCATATCCCATCTGCTCACTCGTGCCAGCCGTGCGGTATTGGCAGCATCTTTGACGGCATTTGGGGTCAATTTTTTGGTGGGCGAGCAGTATTTGAGTCTACTGTTATCAGGCAATACCTTTGCCCCTGAATTTAAACGCTTGGGATTACACCCCAAAAATTTAGCACGTACGATAGAAGACTCAGGCACGGTCATCAATCCTTTGGTACCATGGGGCGTGTATGGGGTGTTTTTGACAGGAATATTTGGCATGCCCGTGCTGGATTATGTACCGTATGCCGTATTTTGTTACAGCTGTTTACTTTTGACGTTATTTTTTGGATTTACAGGAATAACAATGACAAGGCTTGAATCCACAAAACAGATATGATGAAACTTTATACTTATTTTCGCTCATCGGCAAGCTATCGGATACGCATTGTTTTACATTTAAAAGGCTTAAATGCTGACCATCTGCCAATTCATTTGGTCAAAGGCGAACAAGTTGGGGCAGAGTATCTTGCCAAAAACCTCCAAGGGCTTGTCCCTGCCCTTGATGTGGGCGATGGTTGCATTATCATGCAATCGCTGGCAATTTTGGATTATCTGGAAAACACTTACCCCAGTATACCCTTACTGCCATCAGAGTCCTTTGACCGTGCAACTGTATGGACAATGTGTCAGATGATAGCATGCGACACTCACCCACTTAACAATCTTAAAGTTTTAAAATACCTACAACAACGCCTAAATGTCAGCGATGATGATAAGCGGGCGTGGTATGCCCATTGGATACATGAAAACTTTACTGCCCTTGAAAAGCTACTACAAAAGACGGCGGGCAAATGCTATTTTGGTGATATGCTCACGCTTGCTGACTGCGTGCTGATACCACAGGTATATAACACCAACCGCTTTGGGGTGGATTTGTCCGCCTATCCAACCATTACCGCCATTGATGAGTATTGTGGTATCTTGCCTGCCTTTATTAAAGCCCATCCAAAAAAGCAGGCAGATTGTGATGCAAGCTAGCCAAAAGATAATCAAAAGGAGTTTTTATGACAAAAGTATATGACAATGCCAAATCCGCCCTTGCTGACATTGTGGCGGATGGTCAAACCATTGCAGTGGGGGGTTTTGGACTGTGTGGCATCCCAGGGGCTTTAATTTATACTCTAAAAGAGACAGGCGTTAAGAATTTGACTTGTATTAGCAACAACGCAGGTGTGGATGACTTTGGGCTCGGACTGTTGCTACAAACCCAGCAAATCAAAAAAATGATCGCATCTTATGTTGGCGAGAACAAAGAATTTGAACGCCAATTTTTATCAGGTGAACTTGAAGTGGAACTTACCCCACAAGGCACACTTGCCGAAAAACTTCGTGCAGGTGGTGCAGGCATTCCTGCTTTTTTTACAAAAACAGGTAACAGGTATAGGAACGCAAGTTGCTGACGGTAAAGAAATCCGAGAGTTTGACGGAGTAGAGTACCTGATGGAGTACTCACTTGTTGCTGATGTGTCGCTTGTCAAGGCATATAAAGCGGATAAAATGGGTAATTTGATATTTAATAAAACCGCTCGCAACTTCAATCCTGATGTCGCAACCGCAGGTAAAATCACGGTTGTAGAAGTTGAAGAACTGGTAGAGACAGGCGAGCTTGACCCTGATGAGATTCATCTGCCAGGCATTTATGTGCATCGCATCGTGGTCAATGCCAATCCTGAAAAACGCATTGAACAACGCACCATTAAAAATTAACGCATTAACAAGAAATAATCATGGCCGGACAAGAGAACAAATGGCACAGCGTGCTGCCAAAGAATTACAAGACGGCTATTATGTCAATTTGGGCATCGGTCTACCAACATTGGTTGCCAATCATATCCCAAAAGACATGACGGTCATGCTCCAATCAGAAAATGGACTTTTGGGTATTGGAGCATTCCCTACCGAAAGCCAAATTGATGCTGACTTAATCAATGCAGGCAAACAGACCGTAACTGCCCAAAAAAGGGGCGAGCTTTTTTAGTTCATCACAATCGTTTGGCATGATACGAGGCGGTAAGGTTGATCTTGCCATTTTGGGGGCGATGGAAGTATCTGAGACAGGTGATTTGGCAAATTGGATGATACCAAATAAAATGGTCAAGGGCATGGGTGGTGCGATGGATTTGGTGGCAGGTGTTCGGTATGTCATTGTACTGATGGAGCAGGTCAATAAGCATGGCGAACCGAAGATTTTACCAAAGTACTAACTGCCCCTGACAGGCAAAGGTGCGGTCAATCGCATCATTACCGAGCTTGGGGTGTATGATGTTACCGACAAGGGACTGGTTTTGGTAGAACTTGCAGACGGCGTAACTTTTGAAGATGTGCAAAGAGTAACACCGTTACGGTGCATCAAAATAATTTGGTAACCAAAGAGATGAACAATGGGGCAATATCTCTCGCCCCTTGGTTCGTATTTACCTAGTTCGTATTTACTTGTTATTTATCACTCAAAACTGCCACACTGTTACCACATCTTGACTGCTTTGAGTGTATAGGCGGTTTTGTGCCACTTGCAAGCTGGTCAGTTGTCCTTTGGTGTTTGTGCGACTGATGATTTTTCCTGTACTATCAAAGACATGCACCACACCATCTAAGTCGCCCACTGCCACATGATTGCCGATGGTAACAGGGTTGGTCAGACGACGATATTTTAATTCACTATTTTCCCACACCACATCACCCGTCATCGCATCAAAAGCAACCACATCGCCATGAATGCTCGTGCCGATGAGCTGATTGCCCAGTAGAGCAAGTGATTTGGTGCTGGCAAGCTCGCTGACAAACAAAGCACGCCCTGTACTCATGTCAAATCCTGTCAATTGCCCACTATAACTTGGTACATACAAATATTGACCCACCACCAGTGGCGTGCCATCAACATCACTCATCTGATGCACACGACTGCCGCCGATTGCACGTCCTATCCGACGTGTCCACAGAGGTGTGCCTACCTGTGGATTAATGGCATGAATACGCCCATCTGCCGTGCCAAATAGTGCCGTGTTAGCATCCAGGCTGATGGGTGTTGCCGCACCACGCACACTGACAGCAGGGTTTTGGGTGCTAAACTGCCACACTTGACTGCCATCACTGGCATTTAGGGCATAAATCACGCCATCATTGGCAGAGACCATCACACGACCACTGCCAATAAGGGCAGGAGCAAGAGATGAGCTTGATAAATTTCGCTCCCAAACCACATTACCACTCATTGCATCAAATGCTACCACCTTGCCTGAGCGAGTGCCAACCACCGCCAGTCTGCCATCAGTTGCCACGCCACTGGTAATGGTATCGCCGACATTAACCGACCACGCCTGCACATTGCCATCAAAGGCACTGACCACGCCTGTACCGCTGGCAGCGATGAGCATATCACCCAGCTGAGCTACTTGCAAATCAATCACATCTTTTTTATTGGCATAAACCCCTTTAAAACGCCCACCTGCTTGGGGCAAGGAAAAACTGGCAACTTTGTTTAAGATTGCTATCTCATTATCAATCTTAACAAGTTTGGCAGGGGTATTTTTAGGGGCCTTGCTGCGACCAAAACGATCGCACCCTGTGGCAGTCAGTGCCAATACCGCCACACTTGCCACAGCCAAAGGTTTGGTGATGTGCTTCATACGAATCCTTATTTGATTTGAATTTGATTATGGTTAATACATCAGTTAAAACGCATTAATTTTAGCAAAGTTTTGTTTATCATGCGTTGATAAATGGTGTGTTTGTATTGCCACTTTGTGTCATCAATCGCCGCCGCCCTGCACAGTCTCACTCTCATCTGACAGTACATCATTTGCACCCACTGTTTGGACATCGGCACTTGTCACGTCCGCATCAGCTTGGACTGGCGTTGCCACTACTTGATGCTTGGGCGTGATGGGCGTTGGGGTCATGCCCAGTGCTTGCATTTTTAGGCTGAGCAATGAGCGACTCTCGCCACGCTCGGTCAGTCCATCCCATGCCAACTGATAGGCTTGCTTGGCATTGTCATTATCATTTTTTAAGACGTAAATATCCCCTAGAAGTTCTTGCTTTGAGCTCTCGAACGCCTTAGGAAACTCACCATTAACCACCGTCAAAGCCTCATCAATACTGCCCTCTGCCATGAGTGATTGCCCCAATCTTAGTTTGGTGATGGCTGTTAATCCCTCATCATCCAAATCTATCTGACTTGCCTGTTTTAGGGTTGTCGCCGCCTCGGTGTGCTGACCGTTATCCGACTGATGGCGTGCCTTTATCATGAGAGCCTGCCATGCATAAGCGGTCTTGCCATGATTCGCCACCAGTTTATCAATATCTGCAAACAAAGCCTGTTGGTCCCTGGCTAATGCTTCTTTATCAGCTTGATGGACAAACACATCATTTTTCTCGGTGATTAGCGTGTAGCTATCGGCTGCCACCGTGTCAATTTTGGCATAGTTTTTTTGATAAAAATCCCAGCCAAAATACCCTGCCAACACCAAAATCACCGCCCACACGATTTTGTTGCCGTGCATTTTTAGGGCAGACATGGCTTGTTTGTCATTTACGACCAATTCATCACTCATTACTAGCTGTTCCTTAAAACATATCTAAACCTGCTCATGGGCAAATTTAGCGTTTAATTGCTACTTCACCGCTTATTGCTCTTACTCTAAGACAGACACACCCCAATCTGTCATTTCATTAATAAAAATCAAAATCCGTCATGGCGTAACTTACCTGCTCCCCTGTTGCCATGTTCTTAACTGACACAGTTTGTCTGCTAACCTCATCATCACCGATAATCACAGTAAACCTTACCCCAGATTTATCGGCTTTTTTCATCTGTGATTTTAAACTTGTGGCAGATGCCATTTTAACACGTAAATTTGGACGATGCGTACGCAGCTCATTAGCATACAGCACAGCGTTCATATAGACACTCTCACCTGCCACAACAAAGACATCGCAGGCGGTAGTGTTGGCAATGGGATTGACCGCCTCTATAAGTAACATCAAGCGTTCAAGTCCCATGGCAAAACCTACCGCAGGCTCACTCTGTTCAGGTTTGCCTTTGATGATGCCAATAAGTCCATCATAACGCCCACCACCACAAACCGTTGCCTGTGAACCCAGTTTGTCCGTTACCCATTCAAAGACGGTTTTGTTATAGTAGTCAAGCCCACGCACAAGTTTTTGGTTGATGACAAAATCAATGCCAAGCGTGTGTAGGTAGTTTTGCACCTGCTCAAAATGCAAACGACTCTCCTCACCCAAAAAGTCAGACAACTTAGGTGCACCAAGCAAAATCGCCTGTGTCTGTTCATCCTTGCTGTCAAGCACTCGCAAAGGATTGGTACTGACACGGCGTTGGCTGTCATCATCAAGTCCATCAAAATGAGCAGTCAGATATTCAACCAATGCCGTTTTATAAGCGATACGCTCATGAGCCTCACCAAGCGTGTTAAGCTCCAAGCTTACATGCTCAAAAACCCCAAGCCGTCTCCACATCATCGCCGTCATCGCAATCAGTTCAGCATCAGCATCAGGCAGCGGTGAACCGATGCTCTCTACCCCAAGCTGAGTAAACTGACGATATCGTCCTTTTTGTGGACGTTCATAGCGAAACATGGCTCCCATATACCATAATTTTGGTGTATCGCCACGGGTCAGATTATGTTCTATTACCGCACGCACGCACCCTGCCGTTCCCTCGGGGCGTAGTGTAAATGATTTATCATCTTCATCTGCACCTGTATTTTGGTTGCCATGCACCACACCAAACATCTCTTTTTCAACAATGTCAGTCGCTTCACCCACACCACGAGCAAACAAATCTGTATTCTCTACCATAGGCAGACGAATTTGACCAAATCCATAGGCATCCAACACTTGCATCAAAATATGCTCTACTTTTTGCCATTTGGCGGATTCGGCTGGCAAAATGTCATTAAAGCCACGGATGGCGGTAAGTTTAGTCATATTTTTTCCCAAATCAGTTTTATCAAAAAGATATTTCAATTTATATTACAACATCATTTTCGTTATTAGTTAAAAACTAAAACCACTTTTTAAATATTTTTTGATAAGTGCCATCACTTTTCATATCTAGGATGTGCTTATTCATGTCATTCATCATGTCCACATTTTCTTTATTTATCAAAAATCCATAAGATTGTTGTGGATAATCATAATCAATGGAAAAATATAAAGGGTCTTTTTTTGTTGAATATTTTGAATAAAAATAAGGCATGGCAACAGAATTACCAATGGCAATTTTAACATCATCTCTTAAAAGGGCCTGCACAGAAATCCAATCACTGACCGTATAATCTATGTTGGTATTGTCATGATTATTTTCATAATCTTTGACTATGGTGAATGTGGTTTGCATTGAATCTTCTTTAACAGCTGTAGAATTCTTATCAATATCCTCCAATTTCTTGATTTTGGGATTTTTGCTTAGCAAAGTTATTGGATAAACATCCAAATAAGAGTTGGTCATATTATATTTTTGAGTTCGTTCTTTGCTAATCTCAATACCTGCGATCATGTCTATCTCTTTATCATTCATGCCATTAAAAAGGTCATCTCTTGGCTGATATTCATATTGAAAATTATAATCAGAACGTTCATCTATTTCTTTTAAAATGTCATACTCAAAACCCTGAATGCCCCCCTTTTCGTCAATAAAAATCAGTGGTGCATTACCAGTTGAAGATGACATAAGACCCACTTTAACATCAAAAGATGATTTTTGGGCAGATGGTTTTTGGATGGTATTGGCATCAACATTAATACTTGATTGTTTATTTTCATCATTCTTTAATGAATTGTCAGCATTAGAACAAGAAGCCATCAATAAAGAACATGATAAAACTGTCATGAATGATGATATATTTTTTTTCATAAAATAAATTCCAAAAAGTAAGAGTCATTAAATACACAAAAATACGAGATAAACATTTATAAATCATCGTATGATTGGGTTGCATTATTGTCTTAGGGCGTTATTAAGGCATAAAATTTTATATCAATATGACCAATTAGGTGCAAAGTCATTTTATGTATGATTTGACAAATATCATTTAAGGTTTTTTAAATTTGCCTTGAAATTTGACTGGCACCAAATAACTGATGCTCTTTAAATCCATCACCTCTGTTAAGCTATTTAAGCCCTGCATCATTTCAAGTTCTAGCAGATTTATATGCACAGGCTCTTGTGTCATCACATTTATTGTATTGTCATCCAACTTTATGATTTTAAGGGAAGCCTCGGTTTGTATTGTCTTGCCATGAAAAGAGATGGTCAGTGGCTGTACTTTACTTGCTTCTTTATGAACACCAAGAGCATTCATCCAGTCATGATCCATTTGGGATTGAATCTCTACCTTTGGAAATCTTGCTGTCTCAAAAAGCCATTCTTTAATTCTTTGGTCTCTGATAGAGATGTCTGTATCAACACTGTCAAGCTCTATCTCCATTTTTAGGTTACCTTGCTTATCCAAATAGCCAGAATAGGTATTAAAAACACCCTCCTCGACAATGTCATTATCATTCTTATCGGTCTTTGTGCTATAAAATCTAATGTCCGCCTCTTCTAAAATCCAATGAGATAAGGCATTTGACTTCTCTGTCATTTGGACACCATGCGGGGGGTTACTCTCCACAGCAGGCTGTTCGGCAAAATTTTCTTCTTTGGCACAACCATACATGCCAAATGATAGGATAAGAATACCCAAAACAAAAGTATGTTTCATCACATTACCTCATATAAAAACATAAAATTAAAAAAATAATCTATTAAAGTCGGCAAGAGCATTTATGTATCGGAGAATATCCATCATTAACAAATGCAAAATGCAAGCGTGCCTTAAAATGCCAAATGATAATTTTATTGAGCCACTCTAACAATCTCACTGGCTCGTTTGTCCGCCAACTCTTTGGCCTTTTGACGCACCATTTGTTCTATTTCGTCCACCAAATTTTTGGTATCAATCAAATGGCTTTTTTGCCCCATTTTATACACCAGTGAATTTGGACTTGCCCCCACCACGCCAATGGTTGCTTCTTTGGCTTCCCCTGGCCCATTGACTTTACAGCCAATCACCGACAAATCAAGCGGTTCTCTGATGTCTTCTAGGCGAGATTCTAGCTCATTCATGACTTTAATCACGTCAAACTCTTGACGGCTACAAGACGGACAAGCAATGAAGTTGACGCCATTTGAACGAATGTTTAGCGATTTTAAAATATCAAAACCAATTTTAATCTCCTCCTCTGGCGGACTTGCCAAGGATATTCGCATGGTATCGCCAATGCCATCAAGCAAAAGCCCACCTAGGGCAATGGCGGATTTTACCGTACCTGTACGATACACACCCGCCTCGGTAACGCCCAAATGCAACGGGCAGTCCACCTCTGCTGAGATGAGCCGATAAGCATCCAATGTCAAAAAAACATTGGATGCCTTGACCGAGATTTTATAATCTTGAAAATTTAATTTTTCTAAAATATCAATATGACGTAAAGCTGATTCTAGCATGGCTTGCCCTGTTGGTTCGCCATATTTTTTTTGCAAATCTTTTTCAAGTGAACCTGCATTGACGCCAATACGAATGGGTATGTTATGATGACAAGCACAAGAGACCACCTCACGCACCTTTTGGTCATTGCCAATATTACCCGGATTAATGCGTAGGCAGTCCGCTCCCGCTTCTGCTGCTGCCAGAGCAATTTTATAATCAAAATGAATGTCAGCGATAAGCGGTACATTGACTTGCTTTTTAATTTGGGCAAATGCTGCCACAGATTCCATGGTGGGTGTTGAGACACGCATTAAATCAGCCCCCGCCTCCACACAGCGTTGTATTTGGGCGACTGTGGCATCAACATTGCACGTATTGGTATTGGTCATGCTCTGCACGCTGATGGGAGCGTTGCCACCGATGGCGATATTGCCAACCATGATTTGACGAGTGGGACGACGTTTGATGGGACTGTGGTGCATGATAACTCGCTTATTGTAGCGTTAAAGTGGCTTTGCCATTTTGGGTATGCTCACCCAAACGAATGGGGCGTTGATTAAAATTCAAATCTACCTGTGCAGGATTGTCAATCTCAATGGTAAACGGTGTCTCACCCTTTAACTGATAACCCCCACGGGACTGCAAGCCTTGCATGAGCACTCTGTCATGTTTATCGGTGATTTTGATATTAACATCTCCTTTTGACCAAATATCAATCACACCTTGACCTGCCATGGTTTGGGTGGTAGATTCACCATCATTTGTGCCTAAATTTAATGCCGAACCCGACGCACCGACCGCCGCTCCTTGGGCTTGCTCGCTTGGATTTAGTATTTGTGTTTGGGCAGTTGGGTTTATTTCATCTGACCTGTCTATGGCACTGGATATGATTTTTAATAAGACAAAACCAAAAATCACAAGTGCAATCACCCCTGCAATAAGCCATGGATTAAAACGCATGCCCCCACGCCCACGCTCAATTGTACCCATGGGCGTCAGTGGTGCTTTAATGTCATTGACGCTCTTGGTGCGTTTGTTCTCAGGGTAGATGCTTTCAAATTCTCGGGCGAATTCATTGGCATCAAGTCCCAAAAACTTAGCATAGTTCATCACAAATCCCCGTGCAAAAGCAAATTGGGGCAGAGCATCAAAGTTCTCCTCCTCCATCGCCTGTACGTGGCGTTTTAGGATGTGAAGTTCAGCCGCTGCTGCATCTAGTGAGTAGCCACGAGACGTTCTGGCACTTCTTAATTTACCGCCAAAACCTGTGTTTGATGCTGGTTTGTCGTTGGTTTGGCTCACTGTAATGCTCCCGTTGGGTTGTTTAGCCATTGTTTTAGTTGTTTTGCTTCATCAGAGAGTGGATGTTGCGACAAAAGTTGACTTGACAATCGCTGAATCTCTTGGCGATCATTTTGCAAAATACCCAGACGGACTCCTTGATATAGCAAGCGTGATGGCATGGGTTGATTATGAAGTTGCGCCATCGTTTTTAGGTCATTAAAGTAGGCTTTGGCTTTTAGGGATTCATGTCTGCCAATTAGGATATCAATCATCTCCATCTTTGCTGTAACCGTTGCACTCTCCGTCTCTATTGCTTTATTAAATGCCATCTCCGCCGCTTTTGGATTGTTCATTTTTAGATAGGTCAGCCCCAAATTTTCCAACGCACCTGCACGATTATGATAGCCTAAGGTACTGCCTGCAATATTAAACTGCTCAATCGCTTCTTGATGACGTCCAAGCTCGGACAGATACACCCCATAGTTATTGCGTGCTTGGATAAAATCAGGGTCCAGACTGATCGCCTTTTTAAAGTATTTTTCGGCGTTGGCAATATTGCTAGGACTGCCCTCTATTTTGAGCAAGTTGCCCATCATATCATAAGCAGGGGCATAATTTGGCTGTGCCTCTATCGCTTCATCCAACTGTCTTTTGGCAGCATCCAGCTGTCTTTGGTTGATGTACTGCCCTGCCAAAGCGGTGCGTGCTTGGGCAAGCTCCATCTTATCACGTTTACGCTGTGATGGGTCAGTGCCTTGATAGACCGATGTTGTGTTTTGTGAAGTGCTTTGACAAGCCGTCAATAAAACGGTCAATGTCGTTAATATGACTAAATATTTCATGATTTTACCATAATTACCATGATGAACAGTTACATAAGTCGTGCCATCTTTGCATTGATGGTGCAAGAGTCAAATCCATACTGACAACCATCCAAGACTTGCACGCTTTTTATACAAACACGACAGACAAATAATCGCCATTCTAACAATTATCAACAATTTTTGCCAATGTTTTTGCTCTTTTCCCGCCAAAATATTGACATTTCATCAGATTTTCACAAAAATCAATAACAACATGGGACAAAATGCCCTTATTTCACGCCCAAACACCTTTTTAACAAAACACTTTTTGATAAAAGACAAACCATCACCCATAAATCACGCTTGGCGTTTTTCAATGCTCTCTTGCCATTTTTTGGCTCGCCGTGTTCTGTCTGCCACTTGCCCCACAAGCTGACCGCATGCCGCATCAATGTCATCGCCACGAGTTTGGCGAACGGTGCAGACAAATCCTGCTTGATTTAGGATATTACTAAACGCATGAATGCGGTTATTGCTAGACCGCCCATAAGGGGCGTGCGGAAAGGGATTAAAGGGAATTAAGTTGATTTTACTTGGTAAATCCGCCAGTAGTGCCACCAATTCATGAGCGTGTTTGTCACTGTCATTTACCCCGTGTAGCATGACGTATTCAATGGTAACGTGCTTTTTGTGGCGGGGGTTTTCATCATAAACATAGGCTTTGGCAGCTTTTATGAGTTCAGCCAAAGGATATTTTTTATTGATGGGTACAAGCTCATTACGTAGCTCATCATTGGGGGCGTGCAAGCTGATGGCAAGAGCGACATCAATGTCCTTTGCCAAATCATACATTTTTGGCACAATGCCCGACGTAGATAGCGTAACACGGCGTTTGGATAAGCCAAAGGCGTGGTCATCAAGCATGAGACTCATGCTCGCCACAACAGGATGATAATTTAAAAGTGGCTCGCCCATGCCCATCATCACGACATTGGTAACACGGTTTTCACGCTCGGTCGGGGCAACGCCCTGCATATAGGACTGATTGGCAACCCACAACTGCCCGATAATCTCGCTTGCTGTTAAGTCTCGCTCAAAACCTTGCTTACCTGTACTACAAAATGAGCAGTCCAACGCACAGCCGACCTGACTGGACACACACAGAGTCTTACGCCCAAACTGTTTGCCATCTTCGGCAGGGATTAGCACTGTCTCAACAAGCGAACCGCCCGCCACTTCAAACACCCACTTACGAGTACCATCTTCGCCAAACTTCTTGAACTTAACCACAGGTGGTACCACGCACGCAACTTTATCAAGTTTCGCTTGCAAGGCTTTGGATAGGTTGGTCATCTCAAAAAAATCAGTAACGCCAAACTGATAAATCCACTTCATCACCTGAGTGGCACGAAACGACTTTTCACCCATACCCACAAAAAATTGGGAAAGTTCATCTTTTGACATGCCCAAAAGATTGGTTTTTTGGTTTTTTTGGTCAAAGGTGGTTGTATCGGGGGTGTAAACAACAGGGATTTTGGCGGTCATGGCATGGTTTTTTATAAAAATTAACCGCTTATTATACAAAAAAAATCGGATAAAGTCATGAATTTAACAGGTAATTTTGGCAAATTTTGTTATAATGACAGTTCATTTTAAATTACAAGGAAAAACCATGTACCAACTTGTCGCCATTGGTAACGCTCTTGTTGATACCGAATTTAAGCTCTGTGATGAGATTTTAACCCAAACAGGATTAACCAAAAGCAATATGACCCTTGCTGACACGGATGAACAAACCGCCTTATTTGACATGTTAAACACGCATGGACTTACCCCCACCAAACAAGCAGGAGGTGGTTCAGCAGGCAATACGGTGGCATGCTTTTCAGCACTGGGTGGCACGTCCTTTTACTGCTGCCGAGTAGGGCATGACAAACGTGGTGCATTTTATTTGTCTGACATGCAAAATATGGGCGTGGCGATAGATGCTGGCAGAGCCGAAGTGGTGGGGGCAACAGGCACCTGTGTGGTATTGGTTACAGACGATGGTGAACGTACCATGCAGACCAATTTGGGGGTAAGTGGTGAAATTGACCAAAGCAATGTGGATTTTGATGTTTTAAGCAAAGCAAAATATCTGTATCTAGAAGGTTATCTTGCCATGACGCCATCGGTACAAAGTGCCATTACCCAATTGTGTCAAACCGCCAAAGCACAAGGTGTTAAAATCGTGGTAAGTTTCGCTGACCTTGCAGTGATTCGCTTTGCCAAAGACGGTATATTATCATGGCTGACAGATGGTGTGGACATGATATTTTGCAACATGGACGAAGCCAAACTCTTTGCCGAGACGGACGATGACATTCAGGCGGTTCACGCCCTGCTAAAACACGCCAAACTGGCTGTCATCACCAACGGAGCAAACCCCACAACGGTGGCGGATAAAGACAGCGTTCGCCTGTATGATGTCCCGCCTGCGGACGTGGTGGACACCAACGGGGCGGGCGATAACTTTGCAGGGGCGTTCTTATATGCCTTAGCACAAGGGGCGGATTATGGGGCGTGCGTGGCATTGGCAGGAGCGGTGGCAAGCCATGTGGTGAGCCAGTTTGGGGCAAGACTGCCCAAAGCGGAGTATGATTTGATTAAACAGACGGTTTTGACATAAGACAGTTTTGACATAAGACAGTTTTGACATAAGACAGTTTTGACATAAAAAGACAGATGGTAATACATTTGCCAACATAAAAATAAAAGGTCAATCCCTAGGATTAGCCTTTTATTTTATTCGTTTACAATTAAAGTTCCTATCTATTAAGTTGTGCTAAACCCTGCTCCCTCAACCGCACCGATAAGTTCAATCTTATCTACCTGAGTGTCATCATACTCAATGACCGCTTGCTTTAATGGTAAATTAACCTCTACGCTTTGCACCCCTGCGATGTCATTAATGGCGTTATGCACACTTTGCACACAGCCATCACAGGTCATGCCAAAAACTTTTAGGGTTAAAGTTTCAACTGCCATAATACGCTCCTTTGGTAAGTGATTTGATAAATGATTTGGTAAGTGAAATTGACCAAAATGACAAATAAAAGTGATGTGATTTATGTTGGGGTTTGTGGATATTTTTCAAGGCACTACCGCACAACCCCCAAAATCCACGCCCAATCCGCATCTTTCATCAAATCCACATAAGATGTTCATATTTTGTATCGCCTGCCCAGATGCCCCCTTGACCAGATTATCTTGGACAACCAGTACAGTCAAGACCTCATCATCTTGATGAACGGCGATTTTTAGGCGGTTGGATGCTCGCACAGAACGGGTGTCAGGCAACAAGCCTTTGGTAAGTACGTCCACAAAATACTCATGCTCATATGCTTTTTCAAAAATTTCCTGCCAATTTAACACCTTACCATCATCGGTTAAGGTCAGATGAATACTGCTAAACATACCTCGAATCATCGGCACAAGATGGGGAACAAAACGCACCTTTTGAGTAAATTTTGATTTTAAAAACACATGTATGCCTTGATTTATCTCAGGGCTGTGGCGATGAGAGGCCACGCCATAGGCAGAAAAATTCTCCGACAATTCACCATACAACAAATTCACCTTGGCATGACGCCCCGCTCCTGACACCCCTGATTTGGCATCAATGATGATATTGGGCAAAATCAAGGGTTTATCAGCACCATTTTGGGCGTCTATCACAGGCTTTAAGCCTAAAATGGCGGTGGTGGGGTAACAACCGGGGTTGGCGATGACCTTAGCCGATTTGATTTTTTCACGGTGAATCTCGGGCAAACCATATACCGCTTCCGCCAACACGTCAGGGCAAGTATGTTCCAAACCATACCATTTGCCAAACTCGCCCAAATCCTGCAAACGAAAATCCGCCCCCAAATCAATGACCTTCACCCCTTGTGCAATGAGCTTTGGCGTGTGGCTCATGGCAACCCCGTGTGGCGTGGCAAAAAACACAACATCGCACGCCTTACCAATCTCGTCCATGATATCGTCCGTCATGTCGCTGTACACGACATCGCACACACCAAGCAAACTGGGGAAAATCTCGCTCACCGCTCGCCCCTTTTCACTGCGGGACGTTAGATGACTGATAATAACATGGGGGTGGCGAGACAATAGGCGTATCAGCTCAACGCCTGTATAGCCTGTACCGCCGATGATGGCAACGTTAATTTTTGACATGGGTTTTCCTAAATAAAAAGCGTGTTTGGATTATAAAAAATTTTACCCATTTTGGCAAATAAAATCCGCCATCTAACATCATCCCTGCCACACGCCATCCCACAATGGTCGCACAACCTGCCAAAACTTGCTATAATACCCCCTTTTATTCACAGCCTGTCGCCATGAATGACCGCTTAGCCTGCCTACCAATTTTATTTAACACCCTAGCCCTTGACCGCCTGACCCCCACCCAAAAAATCATCGTCCAGCAGATAGACGAACTTTTGCCCCAGACCCAGTGCGGTCTGTGTGGACACCCAGACGGCTGTCTGCCCTATGCCTATGGCGTGGCGGTGCGTGGCGAGTCCCACAACTTATGCGTGCCAGGCGGTCAAGCGGTAACGGACGCCATCGGCATGGTGCTTGCCGAGCATGGCGACCCACGCCCCGCCCTGCTTGCCACCGCCAGCAAATGGGGAACCGACCCTGCCACCGACCGCCCCACCGAAGTGCGAGCCGTCATCGATGAGAACGACTGTATCGGCTGTACCAAATGTATCCCTGCCTGCCCTGTGGACGCCATCATCGGCACCGCCAAGCACATGCACACCATCATCACCGACCTATGCACAGGGTGCGAGCTGTGTCTACCGCCCTGCCCTGTGGACTGCATTCGCCTAGAAGTACACCCACGCACCATCACGCCCAGCGAGCGAGCAGACGAGCAGGCACATCTACGCACTCGCTATCATCGCCATCTTGACCGTGTCGCCCAAAGTATTACAGACGGCACCAAGCCTGTGGTTAGCTCGGTTGAGTCGGTCATGGCAAACGTCATGAGCGAGCCAAGTGGCACACCCATGGACAAAGACACCGCCAAAAACGCCATTGAACTTGCCAAAATCCGCACCCAAATCAAAAAACTCACCAAACAGCTAAGCGTAAAAAACAGCCCTGCCATGCAAGATGAGCTTGACAATTTAACGCAGAAATTGCGAGAATTAGAGCAATAACCCCACGAGCCACGCCATGTCATTAGAAAATATCCGCCTAGAAAATCTGGATAATGCCCATGAGATAGACCCTGCCACGCACAAACAGCTTGACCTAGTCAGACGCTTAGAGAAGTCAGGTTTTATCTTTGCCACCGACCCCAAAGTCGCCACCGACCTTGCCCGCTCATCAGACGGCACGCCCACCGATAAGCTCATCTATCGTGCCACGCTCATGGACAGTCAAGGCGACTTACAAACCGCCCTACACAAAGGCGATTTTTTGGTGAAGGGTGTCGGCAGGCTCTATGCAGGTATCTCGTTCGTGGTCGGGTTTGTGGGGGTGCTTGGGCTACTTAGCACGCACGTGGTTAATTTTTTCTATGTACTGCTTGGACTGCTCGGCTGGCATACGGTTACGCTTATTTTGTGGTTTGTGGGACTCAATAACTCCAACCGCTATTCTAGCATTTATGGCGTGCTAGACCGACTTCGCCCCAAATCCGCCATAGAAAGCGAAGCCTTTGATATCTACCAAGAAGAATTTCAAAAAAACACCGCATGGCAAATCGGCAAAGTCATTCACAAGGCGTGGCTCTGTGGCTTGGCAGGCAGTGTGCTTGCCCTGCTCATGCTGTTTTTGTTCAAAAGCTATGCCTTTATGTGGGAGTCCACGCTGTTATCCCAAAGCCATTTTGCCATGATTTTAAAGGGCTTGGGCTTTGTACCGAGCCTGTTTGGTTTTGAGCTACCCAGCCAAATCAGCCTGTCTCGGGGCGATGTTCCCCCTGCTCGCCTTGCCACGCTCATGATGTTGTCCGTTGTGGTCTATGGCATGATACCCCGCCTGTGTGCGTATCTACTGTGCCATTTTAATGCCCGTGAGCGTTTTGCCATTGACCCCAATTTGTATTATTACGAAAACCTACTTCGCACCTTTAACCAAACCATTGTTGATAAAGACGATTTTGCCCCACGCACGCCAACACCCACCAAAACCACCCTTAGCACTCACAAAAAAGTCGTGGCAACCTTAGAATGGGCAAGCGATGATGAGCTATGGCACGGACTGAGTGATGATGTTAAAAACTTAGGGGCGGTTGACACCAAAGAAGACGTGCTGTATCTCACCCAAATCGCCAGCACCTTACACGCCCAAATCCTGCTCGGCGTGGACTGCCGTATCCTGCCTGATAGGGGCGTACTTAGGAAAGTGGATTTGATTCGCCAAAATAGCGATTATGGGGTAATCGTCAAATTCTTACACAGTGGCGGTTATGTCAATGAATGGCGAGACGCATTAAATGAGCGAAATGTTGAACAGATAAATTGATAAATTGGTTTTATTTGTAAATTAATTAATCAGTTAATAAAAACGGGGCAATTTCAATCAGTCCCGTTTTTTCATGATTTTTAAAGGGTAATCTTTTTTTAATAATAAACCATTTATCATTTTCATAATACGCCAAAACATCCAAATCCATAGGCACTTTTTTAAAACTATTATTATGCTCTCGTCCGCATTGTATTTCTATGTTTTTTAACACATCATTAAACTCATCATAATTCATCGGCTTGTATAACTTTATCATCATCACGGCATTATGATAGATAAGCTCTGTTTTGCCTGTAAAATCTTTACCAATAATCACAGATGACAAATCCACATCACCCCATGACTTTAATTCATCAAGAGCGATTTTAAAACTCATCTCGCTATCATGATTACTGCCTAAGGCGATGATATATTGGTGTATCATTTTTATTTACGATTTATGCAGATTTATGACGAATGATTTTTACGCCCACGCTGTCGGCTTGTTTTATGGCGTTGGGCTTATGAATGGTGAGCGTTATGGTTTGGCAAGGATAATGGGCAAGCAAGTATGTGCAAATCTCTTCGGCAAGTTTCTCTAATAACTTCGCCTGTATTTCATGGCATAGCCGTTCTATGTCTTCGCACACCGTTTTATAATTTATGGCATGTGCCACGTCATCAGTTTGGCTTGCTTTGGTCATGTCGCACACCATTTCACAATCTATCACCAGTGATTGCTTAATAGCTCGCTCCCAATCATAGACACCGATAAGGGTGTTAATCTTTAAACCTTGAATAAAAACAATGTCGTTCATTATTTGTCTCATTTATAAAATGGGTAGGGAAATTATATTTACAAATATTAACTATTAACATAGGGCGAATTGCAATTCGCCCCTACAATTCCAAATTATATCAAATCAATGTTTTCTATGTTTCACCATATCCACACTAAACATGATAAGCCCAAGCCAAATTAACCCAAATATCATTAGGCGTTTTAAATCAATCGGTTCATGATAATAAAACACCGCAATCATAAAGACAATACTTGGCGTTAAATAACCCAAAAAGGATAAGGTATTAAAACTCACAAGTTTGGTTGATTGGTTGTATAATAAAAGCGGAATGAGTGTGATTGGACCTGCCAAAGCAAGTAGCCAAATATCATAAGATACCCAAAATGCCAAAGTTGAACTTGCCACATCGGCACTGACAAGCCACATCAAGCACAAAGGCAATAATAAAGCCGTCTCAATAAATAAGCCGTCAATGGCATTAAAAGGCGTTTGGCGTTGCAATACCCCATAAAAGGCAAAGGACAACGCCAAAATCAAACTCACCCACGGCACACCACCAAACAGCACCACCTGAATGCCAACGGCAAGCACGGCAAGGGCGACGGCGATTTTTTGCAAAAGTCTCAGGCGTTCTTTAAAGATGACAAGCGACAGCCCCACGCCCATTAGGGGATTGATAAAATAGCCAAGGCTTGCTTCAAGCACCCTATCATTTGCCACCGCCCACACATAGGTCAGCCAATTTGTGCCAATCAAGAGAGCTGATACAAAAGTCAAGCCAAGCCATTTGGGGTTTTGGCGAATTTGGGTAAGCCAAGCCGTCCGTTTGCCAATGATGATGACAAGGCTTAACACCACAAACGTCCACACCACCCGATGAACGATGACTTCAACGGCATGATAACCGTCCAACAGCTTAAAATAAAAGGGAAAATTACCCCACATCAAAAACGCCAAAAGAGCCGTCATTAGCCCTTTTGGGGTGGTGGTTATGGTTGGTTTATTGCTCATTTTTTATCAATCATTTGTTAAAAATTTTAAGCCTTGATATTGAATGATTTTGTCATCATTGGTAATCAAGCACAAATCATCAATCATTGATTGAGCAATTAGCATTCTATCAAAAGGGTCTTTATGAATGATTGGTAAATTCTCCAAAATTTTGGTGTATTTGTGGTCAATACCCAATTCCAAAAACCCATTTTCAAGCAATCTTTGATATAATTTTACAGTATCAAATTTAAAACCGTCTTTTTTCAAATTGGTTTTTAAGGCAATTTCCCATAAATTAACCGTGCTAAAATAAATGATATTTTCGGTATTTTCCAATATATTTTTGACTTTATTGGATAATTTATGCGGTTCTTTGGCAAGCCAAATGACAATATGAGTATCTAATAAATAATTCATTCAATATTCTCATCAAAACTTTCTTCAAACATTGCCATAATCTCATCATCGCCCCAATGAATATCATCAGGCACAACCCCTTCGCCAATCATAAATCCCAATTGACGTTTTTTGGGCATGGGCTTGGCGATATTGGGCAAAAACTGCCCAATTTCCTTGCCTGATTGCTTAACCGATATGGTCTCGCCCTTTAATAAGGCGTTTTGCACCGCTTGCCAATCAATAAATTGACCGCTAGTAGAACCCAAATCAATGCTTAACATGGCTTACTCCACCACTTCCACATTCAACCCTGCCTTATTGACCAATTCGGCAAATTTTGGAAAGCTGGTATTGACCGTCTCTGTGCCATTGATGACGATTGTATCAGACGCACGCAGGCTTGCCACCGTAAAGCTCATCGCAATTCTATGGTCATGATGAGAGTCAATCTCGCCCCCACCAAACACAAATTCCGCTCCGCCCTTACCGACAATCTCAATGCCGTCATCTAACACCGTGCAGTCAATGCCAAGCGTGGCAAGACCGTCCGCCATGACTTGAATGCGGTCAGATTCTTTGACTCTAAGCTCTTCCGCCCCACGCAAAATTGTCTTGCCCGTGGCACACGCACTTGCCACAAACAGCACCGGAAATTCATCAATAGCAAGCGGTACAAGGTGTAGCGATATCTCAATGCCGTGTAGCTCGCTTGCCTTGACGCAAATGTCCGCCACAGGCTCACCGCCCACCACCGCCTCATTGGTCAGGCGAATGTCCGCCCCCATAAGTTTTAGAATGTCAATCACGCCCGTGCGAGTTGGGTTAATCCCCACCTTGGGCAGTACCACATCGCCATGCCCCGCAATCGCTGCCGCCACCATAAAAAACGCCGAACTTGAAATGTCCGCAGGCACTTCAATATCACACGCCACAAGCTCGCCACCGCCCTTGACACGAATCTCATTGCCCTTGTCCAGCTTTTTGACAGCGACATCATAACCAAAAGCGGTGAGCATTCGCTCGGTGTGGTCTCGGGTAATCTCAGGCTCGGTTACGACCGTCTCGCCATTTGCCCATAGCCCTGCCAAAAGCAGGCAGGATTTGACCTGAGCGGACGCCATAGGCATATCATAAGTGATGGCATTTAGGGTCTGATTGCCCGTGATTGTGATTGGCGGTGTGCCACGCTCGCCTGTGGTTGCCACGACCGCCCCCATTTCACGCAGGGGCTTTGCCACTCGCTCCATGGGGCGTTTGGATAGGCTGGCGTCCCCTATCATGGTGCTGTCAAATTTTTGGGCGGACAAAATCCCTGATAACAGTCGCATACTCGTGCCAGAGTTGCCCATGTCAAGCTCTTTTTGTGGGGCGGTCAAGCCGTGCATTCCCACGCCATGAATGGTAACTTTGTCGCCGTCTCGGTGAATCTCAACGCCCATATCGGCAAAGGCTTGCAAGGTAGATAATGCGTCTTCGCCTTCCAAAAAATTGCTCACATGGGTTGTGCCTTTGGCAAGACTACCGAACATGATAGAGCGGTGCGAAATGGATTTGTCAGGGGCGACCGAATGTGTGCCAGTAAAGGTGTTGCTTGGGGTGATTTGGTATTTCATTGCTCATTCCTAAGGTAAAAAGAAAGTTTTGTAGGTAAGGTGCGTATTACGCACCGTTTAAATCATTCAGTTTTATCCAAAAGTCTTCTTAATAGTTCAATTTCTTTATCTTTTTGGATAAGTAATTCATCTTTATAAGAAAGGGCTAATTTTAGTTTCTCAATTTCAGAAACCAAACTTTGGTCGCTATTATAATAATTATTACTATAATTTTCACTGATTTGGCAAATAAAGTTTTTATTGTCCAATAATTCAGTAACTTGCACACCAAATAAAGTTGCTATGTCGTTTAACCGCTCCAAATTCGGCATACTCTCACCCCTTTCTATCTTGGCGTAACCATTCCTAGTAATGCCTAATTTGTCCGCCATTTGCTCTTGCGTCCAGTTGTTTTGCTCTCGTAGCTCACGAATGGTGTCAGTATCAATCATAAAAATACCCATATTTTTCAAAAAAAGACCACTCGCAGTTAGCAAATGATAAGTGCAGGTTGGTTTAAAAATAAAATAAATTATTGTAACATATGATATTAGAAATTCAAAATTTTTTGGGAGTTTTTTGTGGAAATTATTGTAATGTTGGGGCTATTTGCGTTTTTTGCCTTTGCTGTTATTGGTACATTTAGGGGTATTTCTAATAATGTAGGCATTTCGCATACCAACAACCAAGATACCGCAAATGCAATTAACATTATGCAAGAAAATCACAAAAACATTATCGGTCAGTTTCCTTACGGAGAACTTAAATCCGCTTGGCAAGATATTATTGCATTGGAAAGTGCTTATTTTGTTTTGGTTATCTTTATATTTTATATGCGACTTAGATTTCAAGATGATACAAGCAAAATACAACCAACCGTTGATGAAATTGTTGAAAAATGGGGTCAATTTATCCTAAAATTATCAAAACTTCCAAATACCGCTCAAAACCTAAATTATGTCAAAAAAGGTTTTCAAGAAAGGCAAACGATATACATACCTTTGGTTAAAACATACTCCAATCAAATTGTGTCCAATCCTGCTTTATTTTTGCATAATTCCAATGTTATTATCAAAGAAAATTATGAACTTTATGAAAAGTTTATAGAATTTGCCTTAGAAAATTATGAGCATATTGCATCTAATGAAAATTCTACAATGCATTTTCATAAAAATCCTAGCGATAATCATAATTTTGCTCAAATTTATGATAGTTTTTATAATGAAACCAGATTTACCGCTCAAAACAAACACGATTATTATCAAGAATTAAGAAAAAATGGCGAAAGCACTAATTATGATATTAAGATTGATGAAAGAACAAGATTTATTTCTGAATTTGCTCTAAAAATTTCATCTGACGGGCGTAAATTTTATTCCCCATATCAATAAGGATTTTATCAATGTCAAACAATCGTAAAAAATTTCCAATTTGGATACCTATCACATCCTTAGTATTAGCAATTATTTTAAACCCAAACGCAGTACAAATGCTCAGTCGTGGAATGATTTCGTCTGGAATGGTAGAGATTTTTGGAGCATTTTTATTATATTGCTTTTTACTGTATATCGGAAATTCTATATTTAATTCAAGAAAAAAGTGAGTATATTTATGGACATTATGGCAATCATCAAACTTATTGTGATATTTATTTTTGCCAGTATTGGTGCAAATTATGTAAAAAATAAGTTTAAAAAATAATTTTGTTTTGTTTGTTACGCACCATTTTTTATATTTGGTGCGTAATACGCATCTTACACACTCTACTTATCACTCTTTAACTTCTCTTTTTCAATCAATAACCGCCCAAAATGCTCTCTGGCGTTTTTGGCAATTTCAAAGGTTTTTAATAAATTCTCCGAATTGTCATTTTCAATATCGGTTTTTAATTGGTTTAAAATCGCCTGATAGTCATCAAGCCCTTGCAATACCGCCTGTTTATTTGCCAAAAAAATGTCATGCCACATAATCGGACTGCTTGCCGAAATACGGCTAAAATCCCGAAATCCGCCCGCCGCATAGCGAAAAATCTCCAAATTATCATCATCTTTGGCGAGCTGATAAGTCAAGGCATAGGACAATAAATGGGGCAAATGACTGGTTAGGCTTAGGATTTCATCGTGCTTTTGTGGGGTCATGAGACTCACAACCGCTCCGATATTTTGCCATAAGTCTATGATTTTATTGGTATAAATATCGTCCGCTTGATTGGGGCAGATGATAAGGGCGTGATTGACAAACAAATCCGCCTTACGAGACAGCACCCCAGACCGCTCCGCCCCTGCAATGGGGTGAGCAGGGACAAAATTTAGGTCAATGCCCGTTTCATCTTGGGCAGTGTTGCAAGCGGTGATGACGTTCATTTTGGTGCTACACACGTCGCTTACGATACAGTCGTCCGCCAACAGTCCGCTTTTTTTGGCATGAGCAAGCGTACGAAAAATCGGCAACACCGCTTGCACAGGCACACAAATCACCACCAAATCGCACCCTTGTAGCACGTCCGTGAGCATGGACGAGCCGTGCGAGATAAGCCCAATCTCTTGGGCGGTTTTTAGGGTGTCGGCATTGTCATCGCACGCCACAATCTCATGGGTGAGCTTTTTGTCAAGCATGGCGGTTGCAAGGCTTGCACCGATAAGCCCAAGTCCGATAATGGCGGTTTTGTTGAATAATGGTTTGGTAGTCATTTCATTCACTTGGCACAATATCCACAGGAACGGCAGGAATATTGGTTTTTAGCATACCAAACCCTGATTTAATTTGCTTTTTTGGTTCGTCTTGATGAGTGGGCGATAAAAATTGGAAATTGCCACTTTGTTCATCAAATTGAATGGTTAATGGCGACCCTTTTTTTGCTCCGATTTTTTCAAAAAACCAAATCGGCAATGTTACTTGCCCGTATTCGTTAATCGTTACCGTATCAGTAATCATTAGTTGCTCCCTATTTAAAATTACTGGTATTGTTTAATAAAGATATATTTTAAAATTCGGGCGTGTAGGGGTAAATTACATTCGCCCAATTATCAGATTTTAATACAGGGCAAATTGCAATTTGCCTCTACAAATCCGCCCAAAGGTAGGGTTAATTAACAATACCAAATCACCCCAAAACAGGGCAATTTTATCATCATGATTTTATAAAACCGCCTTGGGATATGACCCCAATACTCGCACGTCTTTGGCGATTTTGGCAATGTCATCAATGGCGTTTTTGACGTTGTCGTCAGTGATATGCCCCGTCATGTCAATAAAGAACACATACGCCCATTTGTTCGGACGCTCGGGGCGGGTCTCAATGCTCGTCATGGATACGCCATGTTTTTTTAGGGGTTCTAGTAGCTCAATCAACGCCCCTGCACGGTCTGGGCTTGATACGACTATGGACGTTTTGTCCTGCCCGCTTGGGGCGACCGCTTCATGCCCGATGATAAGAAAGCGAGTGGTGTTGTTGGGGTTATCCTCAATGTTTTCGTACAACTTGTGCAAGCCGTATTCTGCCACTGCCACATCACCTGCAATGGCTGCCGAATGCCATTCATTTTGTAGGCGTTTTGCCGCCTCGCCATTGCTTGACACCGCCACACGCTCCACATTGGGGAAATTGACATCAAGCCAATGACGGCACTGGGCAAGCGACTGCTGGTGCGAATAAATGCGACTTAGGCTGTCCACTTTGGTGTGTTCTGCCACCAAAAAGTTGTGATGAATGGGCAACTCCACCTCGCCGATGATTTTCAGGCTTGACCCCAAAAATGCGTCCAACGTATGATTGACCACGCCCTCGGACGAGTTCTCCACAGGCACTACGCCATACATGGCAGAGCCTGCCTCCACTTCACGAAACACATCGGTAATCGTGGCAAGCGGTACAGTTGTCGCTGCCTTGCCAAAATGTTTTAGGGCAGCGGCGTGGGTAAATGTGCCAACAGGCCCCAAAAAAGCGACCTTTTGCGGGGCTTCTAGCTCCAAACACACCGACATAATCTCCCGAAACAGGCGTGCCATTTTCTCGCCCGATAGGGGGCCTGTGTTACGAGCCATGACCGCTTTTAGCACTTGGGCTTCACGTTCGGGGCGATAAAAAATGGGGTGGTCTTCATGGTTCTTTTTGGCAATGGCGACCTGTTGGGCGATGCCTGCTCGCTCGTTGATAAGTCGTTGAATTTGTTCATCAATACTGTCAATCTTGCCACGCAAATCGGTAATTTGGTTGGTATCTAGGTTGGTTTTGGGGGTTTGTTTGCTCATGTCTGCCCTTTTTTTGTGTGCTAAAAATAGGTTAATGATACATGAATATTGGGGGTTTGGGCAAATGTTTTTTGGGGTTTGGGGGCGATTTTGTAGGGATTGGTTGGGGAAATGGGTGTTTATGGTGTTAGTTTATGATAGTTTTAAATGGATTTGTAAGAACAAATGACATTTGCCTTGTGTTATAATATTGCGATTGGGCGTTGTGTTCGCCCTACCAATTCACCCAAGTATTTTGCACAGACCAATGATGAAAACCAGTAAATTTAACGCATTTGATTATTTTGAAAGTGATGATGAGATTTTGGATTATTTAAGTGATTGCTTTAATGATGATGACCCACAATTATTTGTTACCGCCTTATCGCATTTGATAGAGAAAAAAGGCGTTGCAGAAGTTGCCAAATTAACAGGGCTAAATCGTGAAAGCCTATACAAAACCGTGAAAGGGCAAACACAACCAACATGGGCGACTGTGCATAAAATCATACACGCTTTAAAAATCCAATCCAACTTTGCTTATGCTTAATTTAAACGATGACAAATAATAAATGTGCACCCCAAAAATTGATATGGCAAATAGGTAAAGCTGATAGCAAAAACCTTATAGCATTATTAGAAAATGACAGAAAACCCAATGATGAATTAACCGCTTTATTGGCATTAAGTAAACCGATTAAAGATAATACGGATAATACACCCAAAGAAATTTAAAAATGATACGGTTGGGCGAATGTCATTTACCCCTACACGTCCAAATTTTAAAATGGTTATTTGATTTACTCCTGTAACACCAACGCCACCACCCAATTTTGCCGATTAAAATTACACGCTGTTTCATGATTGGGATTGCATTCTGTCTCGCTTGGGGCTGGCAATATCACTTTGCCGTCATTATCCATTGGCATTTTGCGTAACATGACGGTATGCAGCACATTACCGCCGATAAGCCACATTTCTTGATTTTCCTTATCGGTCTTGACCACAATATCACAATGAGCAGGCAAGCCACGCCCTCCCTCCGCCAAATATTCGTCCAAATCCTGATAACTGCCAATCAGCTCACGCCCATAACTTCGCACATAGCACAGCATATCGCCCTGTTTTAGGGGGTTTGCCAAAGGGTCTGCCGTGCGATAATCGCCCACGCCCTGCCAAGATGTGGCGATATAATCAAAATGGCGTGGCGACACATAAAAATCCACACCCGCCTGTCTCATCACATACGACACAAAGCCTGCCGACCATGCCACGTCGCTGGCAAAGGCTCGGCAAATGTTGGTACTGGCGTTCTCGCCCCTGTCCGCCTTGTCGCAACGCTCATAAGGCAACGCCCTATCAAGCCGTGCCAACGCCCCACTATCACGCCAATACGCCACCACACGCTCCCACGCTCGTGAGCCGTCCGTCAGGCGTGCGTTTTCTGACTCATAATGGCTGTATTTGGCGATTTGTCCGTTTGTGGTGATAAACGGCTCGCCCCATGCCTTGTGTTCACGCAGGGCGATGTGGGCGATACGTTCGGCTTTTGGGGTGTGTGAGGCGAATGTGGGCGTGGGCGATTGCCACAAATGACCTTGCGGATTACCCTGTGGGGCGTGCGTACTTACACAAGCAGATAGGGCTAAGGCGGTACAGAGTAGGGGTAGAAGTTTTGGCATGGGATTTCATTTTTTAAAAGGAAATTTATTTTATCATTAAAATGGAATTTTAAAAAGTAAGACAAATATATTCTTATAAGAAAGTTGATATCTTTTATAAACTTTATAAAAATAATATATCACTTAAACAATTTTTATTAAAAAAACATCTTAATCATACCAATTTTTAATATTAAATAATTTACCGACAATCAAAACTTGTCAATAATCCTTCAAAGCCGATATGCTCATGTAAAATTTTTATAAATTCATCTTCATCAATCAATCCTTCTTTATTATCATCAAAATCATATCCATAAATTTTCTTGATGATATCATAATGCTCTGGTTTTAGGTATTTTTTATGGCTTTTTGGAGCATGTTTATTTCCTTTAAATGATAATAAATGATAATATCTATTTAAATAACCTTTTGCAAAGTAAAAAACACAGTTTTGGTATTGACCATATTTGGACTTGTAATGTCGCAAGAAACCAAAATCAAACATCACAACGCCACCAAGCGACAAAACAGCTCATCATACGCCATTTTGTCCTGCACGTTTTGCCCGACTGCGACCGCCATGTCATCAAGGCTTGCTAAAAAATTCTCCACCTTATCAAGACTCAGATTGTCCGCCCCATTTATCAGCCCTGCCACGTCCATATCCGTATGAATACTATCAAGCCCAAGCCCCACACGCACCACGTCCATCAGCATAAGCCGTGTCAAAACCACAAAATCAGCAAAATTCATCACGCCCTGCCAATAGTCGCTTGCACTCACCGCCGACCGCTCGCCATGCCTTAGGGTAAGCCATGTTTTGAGCCATAAGGTGCGTTTGTCAAACCATACCGACTTTGGCAAATCCACCGCCTTTAACACCGCCCCGTCCGCAAGCGTCAAAGCAAGGCTAGCAAGGCTCTCATCGCCCAACTGCCCACCCACATAAGCCAACGCCACATCATGAGCAACAGCCCCAAGCGGTAGGGCTTGCACACGGCTTTTTATGGTAGGCATGAGCTTGGCAGGGTTGTCGCTGATGAGTATCAAATGCACGCCTGCCCGTGGCTCTTCTAAGGTTTTTAGCAGGGCATTGCTCGCCCCAATCGTGAGCGTCTCGGCATTATCCAGCACGATAAGCCGAACGCCATGCCCTTTGACGTGGCTATACTCCTGCAAGGCTCGCACATCATCAATCTTAATGGACGAGCGTTCGCTCTCATCGGACGTAGGCAGGCTCTCAGACGGTAACACCATGACATCGGGGTGCGTCCCCGCCATGAGCCAATGACAGCTATCGCACGCCCCACACGCCCCCTGCTCGCTCTTATTTTGGCACAGTAGCCACGCCACCAATCGCCACACAAATTCACGCTTGCCAATACCTGCCATGCCACACGCCAACAGTCCATGCGGTAATTTACCGTCATAAAACTGAGCAACCACCTGCTCCCACGCCTGTGCTTGCCAAGGCAATAACGGGGCAAAATAAGGTAACTGTTCTTGCTCGCTCATATCAGAACTTCAAAAACTCATCAATCGGCATGGCATTTAGCCTATCCAAATCGTCCTTGGTGTCCACCCCAAGCGGTAAGGCGACTTTGGCGATGTCTATGGCGATTTTTTGCCCATTTTCTAAAATACGAAGCTGTTCTAGACTCTCCAAGCGTTCAAGCACGCCCTGCTCCCATGTGCCAAATTCTTTTAATAATTTAACCCGATAGGCATACAACCCCAAATGGCGATAGGCGTTTTTTGGGGCGTTGCCAAGCTCGCCTGCCAAATGAGCGTCCCTGTCATACGGTATGGGGCTACGGCTAAAATACAAGGCATTTTGGCGAGCGTGGACGACTTTTACCACCGAATTTTTATAAAAATCATCATAATTATCAATGACTTCACATAATGTCGCCATAACACAGTCAGGATTTTCCACCAAAAGATTTTTGGCTTGTTCTAGTAGCACAGGCGGTACAAGCGGTTCATCGCCTTGCATATTGATGACAATGTCATCGTCCGCCAAGCCCAAAATCCGTGCCACTTCCCCCAATCTGTCCGTGCCTGACGCATGCTCACCCGTCATTACCACAGGCACGCCCGCCTGCTCACACACCGCAAAAATCCGCTCATCGTCCGTTGCCACGCACACGCTGTCGGCAAAGGTTGCTTGCAAAGCCTTTTGGGCTGTCCATAAAATCATGGGCTTGCCATGCAAATCCAGCAAAGGCTTGGCAGGTAGACGAGTGGATTTGTAGCGGGCGGGGATAATGATATGGGTTTTGGGTGCGGTCATGGGCTTTTCTCGTTTAAAGATTAACATAATAACAAATTATCTAACTTGTTTTGAAATAAATCAATCAATGCTTTGGCATGGTTGTTGTATTTATCTTGATATGAAAAATGCACATGACCAAAATAAGATACTTTAATCACACCACCGATAGATTTGATTTCATAAATGACATGACTGTCATCAATTTCATATAATTTTTGAACAGGTAATTTTTGCTCAATGAAAGTTAAAATAGATGATTTTAATTTTAAAAATTTCTCAAAGTCTATCTGAATAAATTCATCTTTTCTATCATAAAAACTTTGAAAAATCATTAAAGGAAATTTAAAATTTTTAATATCATTGTCTAAAATGTCCGATAAATGATGAAACACCAATGGCAATCCACCACTTCTTAATAATACAACAAATGGTATGGCTGGATTTTTGGTAATAAACACCACATCGCCATCAATATTATGAGCAATCTTACAGCCATTTAAAACATCTTGAACATCAATATTTTGCCATTCCCAATAATCAAGCATATCTGCAAAATTGTTTTTCAAATAATCGGTATCATACTCATCAAATATCAAAAAATCATTAAAGAAACCACCAAATCCAAATGTATTTAAAAAATCATAATAACTGCTCGGTAAATCAAATCCAATTTGTGTTTTAATGTCCAGTATTTGATGATGAGTGAATGGCTTTAAATCGCCAATGATATGAATGTCTTTTGTTTTCATAATTTATCAATACCCAATTCATTAAGCACCCTATCCATTTCCCCATAAACACTTTCTGATAACACCGCTTGCACAGGTAACACCCAAACATTATCAAAAATTGTATGGTTATGCTGTTTGGCAAGTTCACGCAATTTAACCGCGTCTTTGCTTGTGGTTATGATGGGTAAATCCTTTAAATCCATCAAATCATCAAGCACAAATTCGTGATGGTCGCCAAAGGGCTTTTCCATCACATCAAACCCAAGTTCGGTCAAGGTCTTAAAAAAACGGGCAGGATAACCAATACCACTGACGGCATACACCTTTTGTGGTGCAAGTATATGATTTTTATCAGATTTATCATGAAAAAGCGGAATGATTTTACTGGGAGCAAGGTGCATTAGTAAGGCACTATCATCATAGCGTTCAGTTCGGCTATCGTGATAAATCACAGTCGCCCCATTTAGGCGGTCAAGCGGTTCCCGCAAAAAGCCCTGTGGGAATAATTTGCCGTTACCGAACCCACGCACGCCGTCCACCACTATCCACTCCACATCTCGGTGCAGGGCATAGTGTTGCAGTCCATCATCGCTGATGATGAGTTGTAGAGTTGGATTATTTTTTATAAGTAAATCAATGACTTGACCACGATTTGCCCCCACCGCCATTGGCACGTTTGTGCTTTGGACGATAAGGCACGGCTCATCGCCCACGTCTTTGGGGGTGCTATCGGCAAAAACCATTGCAGGGCTACTGTCTGCCCGTCCATAGCCACGACTTATCACGCCCACGTTTATGCCTTTGTCTTGTAAATATTTAACAAGGGCGATGATAAGCGGGGTTTTGCCACTACCGCCCACCGTGATATTACCGATAATCATCACAGGAATGGGGGCGTAGTATTTGGCAAGTTTATCGTTATCATACAAGGACTTACGCACACGCCCCACCACCCCATACAGGGCAGACAAGGGGGCGAGTGTGGTTAGCATGGGGGAGTTGTCTTGCCATGCTTTGGTAATGAGTAGTTCTAGGTTTTTCATGGGGTGGTCGGCTCGCTTTGCTCATCAAAAGTACGCTCGTACATGGTACGATACATACCGCCTTTGGCAAATAGCTCGTCATGCGTACCCATTTCTACGATTTGCCCTTTATCCATGACGATGATACGGTCGGCGTTTTGGATGGTGGATAAGCGATGAGCGATGACAAGCGTGGTACGCCCTTGCATGACGGTTTCTAACGCCTTTTGGATATAGTATTCGCTTTCGTTATCTAGGGCGGATGTGGCCTCGTCCAATATCAAAATCGGTGCGTCTTTTAACAATGCTCGTGCGATAGACAGCCGTTGGCGTTGCCCGCCCGATAACTGCAAACCGTCCGACCCGATAAAGCTGTCATAGCCGTCTGGCAACGCCATGATAAAATCATGAGCATAAGCCGATTTGCTTGCCTTGATGATGTCATCACGGGATTTGACGGATAACGCCCCATAAGCGATGTTGTGAGCGACCGTATCCAAAAACAGCGTAACCTGCTGATTGACCATGGCAATCTGTTCACGCAGTGATGATAATTTAATCTCATCAATGGGCGTGCCGTCTATCAGTATCCGCCCCGATGTTGGCGTAAGTGAGCGAGTAAGCAAGTTTACAAGAGTCGTCTTACCCGAACCTGACCGCCCCACTACCGCCACCGTCTCGCCTGCCTTAATGTCAAGGTTAAAGCCCTTTATCGCTTGCACGCCACCATCATAGGTCAAGCTCACATCATCAAAACGGATATTACCATGAATGACAGGGGTTAGCGTGCCGGTATCACGCTCCTCGGGCGTGTCTAACAGTTTAAACACAGACGCACCCCCTGCCAAGCCCCGTTGCAGTTTTTGATTGACATCGGTCAAGGCTTTGACAGGACGGGCAAGCAGTCCTGCGGCGATAAGAAAAGATGCAAACTGCCCTGCCGTCATGCCCCCAAGCACTTCGGGACGCAGAGACAACCACACCACAAAGCACATACCTGTTGCCATGAGTAGCTGAATGAGCGGTGAGTTGATGGCGGCAAGCACAGTGATTTTCATGCCTTTTTGTAGGTTATCCAGACTTGCTTTGTTAAATCTATCAGCTTCATACACCTGACCGCCATAGTTTTTGACGACCTGATAGCCCGCTACTGCTTCATTGGTGATATGACTGACCGCACTCATAGACTCTTGGATGCCTGTCGATAGTGTGGCGAATTTTTTGGAAACTTTTTTGATAATCCAAAAAATCGGTGGTACGACTATCATCAAAACAAGCGTAAGTCGCCAGTTGCTATAAAACAGATAACCAAACAACGCAATGACCGTCAAACCCTCTTTTAATAGCGTGGTAATCGCCTCGTTACTGCCTGCGGTAACTTGCTCCACGTCAAAGATAAGTTTGGATGAAATGGTGCCGGCAGGGTTTTTTAGATAAAAATCGGACGGCAGGCGTAACAGCTTTTCAAACACCGCCACACGCAAATGATAGACAAGGTTACGAGAGATATACGCCGAATAATATCCCCCCAAAAACGCCCCAACCCCCCGAAAGAAAAACAGAGCAATTACCAAAAACGGAAACCAAAATTTGCCTTTTTCATCATCGTTGTTAATGGCATCAATAATAAACTCAAAGAGCTTGGCACTGGCAACCTCAGAGCCTGCACTTAGCACCATGCCAATCGCCATAAAAATCGCTGCCCACCAATAGGGTTTTAGGTAGGACATCAGACGCAAAAAGACCGCCAATTTGTCATTGGGGTCAAAGTTGGTTTGGGGGGTAGGTTTTGACATGATTTTTAAAAGAAAAGTTTTTTGGCATTTTAACATAAAATACCACATCACACCGCATAAATCGTGCGATTACTTACTACTGCTTTGTGGTGCTGGAACAACGGTGCTGATGTTTAGGTTTAAAAAGCCCATTTTGCCCGCCACATCCATGACACGCACCACCGCTTGGTGTGACGCTTCGGCATCGGCAGCGATGACGAACAGTTGTTTGCGGTCAGTGCCTGCTTCTTTTTGGAGCATGTTAATCAGCTCAGCTTCGGTACTAGACCCCAAGGCAAGTCCATTAACCAAATAAGTGCCGTCTTTTTGTACTGCCACTTCTATCTGTTTGCCTTCGTTAGTCACTGCCACACCTTCGGCTTCGGGCAGGACGATGTTAATGCGACTAAAATGGTTAAAGGTCGTCGCCATCAGCAAAAATACAATCAAAAAGAGCAAGCAATCAATCATGGGGGTTAGATTGATTTCCAAAGGTTCAACGGTCGGTTTACGAAATCTCATGGCGATACTCGGCTATGACTACTCTTGGTGTTGGGAATGAGCGACAGGCTCACTGGCTTGGCTTGGCTCTTTTTGCGGACTGTCTTTCATCAGCCCATAGTCATACATCTCTTGGATGAGTAGTCCTGCTTCACTCTCGAATTTGGCATTAATATCCACAATGCGTCTTTGGAAATAACGATACGCCATCAGGGCAGGAATGGCGACAAACATACCGCCTGCGGTGGTAATCAAAGCCTGAGAGACGCCGCCTGCGAGCATGGCAGGGTCTTGCATAGAACCGTCTGTCACCGCCAAAAATGAGATAATAATACCGAGTACCGTCCCCAACAGACCCAAAAGCGGTGCAATCGCCCCAATAGTACCGAGCATGTTAATGTTCTTCTCTAAGGTGTGAATCTGTACACTGGCACGGTTTTGCATGTGCATGGTCATGCTGTCTAGCCCATACTGGCGATACAAAAGCCCTGTTGCCAAAATATCACCCAGTGGCGACTCGCCTTTGATGGCAAGCAGGGTGTTTTTATTGATGTCACCTTTGGTGCGTAACTGGCTAATCAGCTGTTCTCTAAGTCCGCTCGGGGCAAGCAAACCCATGCGTAACACTTTGCCACGCTCGATGATGATGACCAGTGCCACGATAGAACACACGATGATTGGCAACATCAGCCAACCGCCTGCTTTAACAAGCTCCCACATAATTTACACCGTTACTACAATTATTAGTTAAACATCAAGACTTTGCCACGCCAAGCTGTGCCATCAGCCCGCTTAGCTCATCATGGCTATGAAAAAATATCTCCACACTGCCCTTGCCGTCTTTGCCTTGTTTTAGCTTGACCGTCGCCCCCAATGCGTCCGAGAGCTGTTGATTTAGAGCGATGACTTCACGACTATTGACCGAGACTGCCTTTGGCTCAGGGTGCAAGATAGACTTGACCAGTTTTTCTGCTTCACGCACCGTCATGTCCGCATGAATGATTTTTTTGGCGATGATGGGCTGTTGGTCTTTAGACAAAGACAGCAAAGTGCGGGCATGACCCATGTCAAGCAGATTATCCATCATAAACGCCTTGACTTCATCATGCAACGCATTCAGGCGTAGCAGGTTGGACACGGTCGTGCGTGCCTTACCCACGACATCGGCAATCATCGCATGACTCATGCCAAACTCGGTATGAAACCGCTCCAACGCCGCCGCCTGCTCTAACACCGTCAAGTCTTCACGCTGAATGTTCTCAATGAGTGCCAAGGCAATCGCCACCTCATCAGACAGCACACGCTCAATGGCAGGAATAGTGGTAAGCCCTGCCAGTTTGGCAGCTCGCCAACGTCGCTCACCTGCGATAATCTCATGGGTAATGCCATCCGCCTTACTCTCGCCATCCAACAAAGGGCGGATAACGATGGGTTGCATGACCCCGTGCTGACGTACTGACTCGGCAAGCTCCTGCAAGGCTTCTTCTTTAATGTCTCGTCTGGGCTGATATTTACCTGATTGCAATCTGACAGGGTCGATTTGAATGAGCGTGACCTGCTCACCATCTTGGGCAGGCTCAGACTGGGCGGTCTTGGCAGATTTACTGGTTACTTGGGCGGTGCTTTTGTCGGCATTGGCTTTTATGCCAGTTTTTTTGGGACTGGCTGACTTGGGGGCAGGGGCAGATTCCGCTGTCGGCATGATGGCTTCTGCGGTCAAATCTCTTTCTCGTTTAATATTACCCATCAAGGCTTCTAAGCCACGTTTCGTGCCAAGCCCACGCTTTTTTGTCATGCCCATTTACACCAGTGTTACAGAAAATAGCAGGGTATTTTACCACAAATAACATCTCATGTTAAATGCTAAGTGTGCTTTTTGTCGTAAAAATACCCAAAGTTGTCTTTGGGTAAGGGATAAATTCAAAATTAATACGACTTATGAATACAAGACTCACCGCTCGCTTCGGGCATGATAAGCCACATGATAAGATAAAACAAAATCCCACCAAACAATGTAATGGTTGCTGTCAGTGGAATGGACAACACAAACAGCCACCGCAGTACCGCAGGCGACCACCCCATGTATTCGGCAATCCCGCCGAACACCCCTGCCATCAGACGATGACGTTTTGAACGGTGTAGGCGGATGAGTTTGGGCTTGGTGCGTGTAAGTCTGGCATGGTTAGGGCTGACATGATGAGTCATGGGCTATCTTTTCCTTTTAAAATTTATATTAAAACAATTTAAACATAACACTTTTTTAATAATACTTTTTTGGGTAAATACAATACCCTTTTGCAAAACTTTACATTGATAAAATAAAAGAGCGGAAAAAACCGCCCTTTTATCATTGATTATAGACAAATTTACACCGCTTGAATCGCTGTCAAGGCAATGGTATAAACAATGTCATCCACCAAACAGCCACGAGACAAATCATTAACAGGCTTGTTAAGACCTTGTAGCATAGGCCCTACACTAATCACGCCTGCGGTACGTTGCACGGCTTTATAAGTGGTGTTGCCAGTGTTCAAATCGGGGAAAATAAACACGTTGGCTTCGCCTGCCACCGCTGAATTTGGGGCTTTTTGTTTGCCTACGCTTGGCACAGAGGCTGCGTCAAATTGTAAGGGTCCGTCCACTTTTAGCTCAGGGGCTTTTTCACGGACAATCTCTAACGCACCTTTGACCGTATCCACGTCAGGGCCTGAGCCTGAGTTCATGGTAGAGTAGCTAATCAAGGCAACTTTGGGGTCAATACCAAACGCTTTGGCGGACTCGGCGGACTGGATGGCAATCTCGGCAAGTTGCTCGGCGGTTGGGTTTGGGTTCACCGCACAGTCGCCATAGACGACCACTTGCTCGGGCAGTAGCATAAAGAACACGCTGGATACTAGGCTATACTGTGGAGCGGTCTTGATAAGCTGGAACGCTGGGCGAATGGTGTCTGCCGTGGTGTGTACCGCACCTGATACCAAGCCGTCCACATCGCCCACTTGTAACATCATCGTGCCTAGATATACGGTGTCTTGTAGAGCCTCTCTCGCCCCTGCTTCGTCTAGTTTACCCTTACGGCGTTCTACCATGGGGGCTACATATTTTTCGATGACGGTGGACGGCTCGATGATTTCAATGTCATCCGGCAAGGTAACACCACGCTCGTCCGCCACCGCACGGATTTTGGCAGGGTCGCCCAACAGCACGCACTGGGCAATGCCACGTCTTTGGCAAATCGCCGCCGCTTCAATGGTGCGTGGCTCATCGCCCTCTGGTAGAACGATACGTTTTTTGGCGTTTTGGGCAAGGCGAACCACTTGGTTACGAAACGCATAAGGCGATAATTTTTGGGTACGCTCGGACGTTTTGTAGCTTTCAAATGCCCCACCGTCAATCTCAGACAGATGACCGCCTTTGTCGGTGCGTGCCACGACTTGCACTTTGCCAGACAGTTCAGCTGTGCCAATCACGCCCCAAATACGCTCGCCTTTGATACCGCCAAACACAGACGCAAACACAGGCAGACGCACGTCATTATCGCCCACCAAAATCACGTCCGCATCAAAACCTGTTCCCAACTCACGGTTCACACGGTTGGCATACGGACGGCTCTCATCAGCAAGCACGCCCACCACCACGCTGATAGGGGCGGACTGCTTGGCGATGACGGTTTCTAGTAGGTCATCAAGGTTGTTGTCGCTAATGGCACTCACCAACTCATCATGGCTTGGAATGGCGACAATCTCGCCACCGACTAGGTTTGCGACATTTTGAACCACAGTTTCCATGTTGATTTGGCTGGTGGTGGGGATAAGTAATAATGTTTTCATAAGTTACCTTTATCGATATCAATGTATTAGTAAGATTTTTAATTTAGCATCATCAATCATAATATTTGTAGGAGTAAAATACATTTGCCCTGTGTCAAACATTCACTCTTGGGCGAATATAATTCGCCCCTACACGTCCAATTAACAATGCCTTTATAATGTATTAAAAAATCATGGGTTATTTTAAGAAAAGCCAGACCTTAGCCCAGCTTTTCTTTTTATTACAATCCTAGTACCGCACGAGATTCGCTGGCGATTTGGAATTCTTCATCGGTTGGGACAACCCATAGCTCAACAGCAGAACCCTCAGCATGGAAACTACCCTCCGCCCCACGAGACAGTTCGGCATTTTTGGCGGTGTCAATTTGCACGCCCAAATGCTTTAAGTGGCTCACAATCTTAGCACGCATGTCCGCACCATTCTCGCCAATACCACCTGTAAAGGCAATGCCCGTCAATACTGGCAAACCTGCGGTCAAGCTAAGCAAGTATTTGGCAACACGGTAAGCGAACATATCAAGGGCGAGCGTGGCGTCAGCATTACCCTCTTTGTCGGCTTGTTCTAGGTTACGCATATCATTAGATACGCCCGACACGCCCAAAAGACCGCTCTTTTTATTCAAAAGCGTGTCAATCTCTTGGATAGACAAGCCTAAGGTGCGGTGCAAATGCAAGTGAATGCTTGGGTCGATGTCGCCTGAGCGAGTACCCATCATCAGACCTTCTAGCGGGGTAAGACCCATAGATGTATCCAGGCTTTGACCGTCGTATACTGCTGTTGCTGAACAGCCGTTACCTAGGTGAGCCACAAGCCAACCTGTTTTGCCCTCTTGACCGCTTAGCGTGTTGGCACGGTTTGAGACATAGTTGTGTGAGGTGCCATGAAAGCCGTAACGGCGGATTTGGTGTTCGGTGTACAGCTCTTTTGGAATGGCGTAGCGGTAAGCGTGGGCAGGCATGGTTTGGTGAAATGCCGTGTCAAAAATCGCCACTTGGGGCAGGTCAGGATAAATGGCGTTAATCGCCTTGATACCAGACGCGTTAGCAGGGTTATGAAGTGGGGCAAGGCTTGCCAACTCTTCGATGGTTGCTAGCACTTCTGGGGTGATGACGGTTGCTGATTTGAATTTGTCGCCACCGTGTACCACACGATGACCCACAGCCACAGGCTTATGCTCGGCGATAAGCTCGCCTAGGATGATTTGCAAGGCTTCGGTATGAGCCCCTGAATTTGGGATGTTGATTTCTACTTTTGAGCCGTCTAGGTTTTTGTGCTTGATACGGGCGTCAGGATTACCCAACGCTTCGGCAAGACCTTCAATGCGAGTGCTACCGTCTTCGCTAATCAGGGCGTATTTGATAGATGATGAGCCACAGTTTAGGACTAGGGTGGGATTGGTTAGAGACATGGATTTTCCTATGAAAATAAAAAAGATACGGCGGTAATTATAACACACAAAATTAACTTTGACAAAAGGCATGAACCAACCAAAGCATGGCTTGTCATTAAGCCTAAGCGCAAAACTCACAGACAAAGGACTCCCACAAATCAACACCTCAAAAGCGTCATCCATCAATTTTATAAATCCCACCAACCATACGGCATAAATGCAGACCATGATTTGTAAACCATGATTTGTAAACACAAAACAGAATTTTTTAACCATAGAATATTGACCCCCCCCCTTAATTTGATAAAATAACAAAGGTTTGTTAATTCTTTTTACTTTGAGTAAAATTTTATTAATAAATATTGACAAATCAAGCAAATCAACCTTGTTATTTTAATTAGGACATTTATCCATGAGTAATCCCAATACAACCATTCAACCTCTAGATTTTAGTGCAGCATTAAAAGCTCATGCAGACTGGAAAGGAAAATTAAGAGAAGCCATTGGTAATGAAGAGACCTTAGATGAAGCCAAAGTGTCTCGTGATGATTTATGTGTCTTAGGTGTTTGGCTTCATGATGAAGCTAACGTAAACGCCTTGACTGGTCTTGAAAGTTATCACCACTGCAAACAAAAACATGCAGAATTTCACAAAGAAATCGGTAAAGTAGCAAAAGAAATCAATAGAAAAAATTTTGACAAAGCCAAAGAAATGATTGGTTCAGGTTCACAATATTCTGAAATCAGTACTGACATTGCACTGTCATTACACCAGTTGAAAAAAGATGCCAGCACCTCTTAAAATGCTTTTTAAATAAATCCCCAAAAACCACGAGTGTCATGACATACGTGATGCTTGTGGTTTAAAATTGTGGACAATCTAAAAAGTACGCTAAAAGGCTCTATAAAATCGTAAAAAGGCTCTATAAAATCGTAAAGTGGACTAAGTCTGACATTAGCAAGCGTTTTTCATCGGACAGGGCTTTCAAAAAAGTTAGGAAAATTGGTAAAAATATGGCATAATAAGCACAAGTTTTGGGTTATATGCGAATGATTGCACCCAAAATTAGACCCGAAATAAAACATTCCCCTTTGCAAAGCGAACTTGCATTTACAATCTAACCAAACTCGGAGTTTTTATGTCAAAACCGACCATTGTTTATACCTATACTGATGAAGCCCCTGCCCTTGCCACGCACTCGCTACTACCTATCATCCAAGCCTTTACCAAAAGCTCAGGCATCGACATCACCACCAGCGACATCTCTTTGGCAAGCCGTATCCTATCTCAATTCCCCGAGTTTTTAAAAGAAGACCAACGCCAAACCGACGCCCTTGCCGAACTTGGCAAACTTGTGACCGAGCCACACGCCAACGTCATCAAACTGCCCAACATCTCAGCATCCATGCCACAGCTTTTGGCGACCATCAAAGAGTTACAAGATGATGGCTATGGCGTACCTGACTATCCTGCCGAACCCCAAGACGACAAAGAGCGTGACATCCAAGCTCGCTACGACCGTGTCAAAGGTTCAGCCGTAAACCCTGTCCTGCGTGAAGGCAACTCTGACCGCCGAGCCCCAAAAGCGGTCAAAAACTTTGCCAAAAAATACCCACACAGCATGGGTGCGTGGTCAGCCGACAGCAAAACTCACGTCTCCACCATGAGTGGTAACGACTTTTTTGCCAATGAAAAATCAGTAACTGTGCCAAACGCCACCACCGTGCGTTTTGTCTTTACCGACAAAGATGGCAACAGCACTGACCTACGCAAACCACTTGCCCTAAAAGCAGGCGAAATCCTAGATGCGACTTTTATGAGCAAAAACGCCCTAGTCGCTTTCTTGGACGAGCAAGTCAAAGATGCCAAAGAAAAAGGCGTGCTATACAGCCTGCACATGAAAGCCACCATGATGAAAGTGTCTGACCCCATCATCTTCGGTCATGCGGTTAAGTCATTTTTCAAACCTGTGTTTGACAAATATGGCAAAGAGCTGGCTGACGCTGGCGTGAACGTTAATAACGGTTTTGGCAACCTACTTGCCAACCTTGACAAACTAGATGCCACCACCAAAGCAGGCGTAGAAGCCCTTATCAATGAGACCTACGCCAACAACCCTGATGTGGCGATGGTGGACAGCGACAAAGGCATCACCAACCTACATGTGCCTAGCGACATCATTATTGATGCGTCCATCCCTGCGATGGTACGTGCATCAGGTCAGATGTGGGACAAAGACGGCAAACAACAAGACACCAAAATCATCATTCCTGACAGCACCTATGCTCCGCTATATCATGCCACCGTTGAGTTTTGTAAAGCAAACGGTGCGTTTGACCCGACCACCATGGGTACCGTACCGAACGTGGGTCTCATGGCTCAAAAAGCCGAAGAGTACGGCTCGCACGACAAAACTTTTGAAATCAGTGCGGACGGCAAAGTAGAAGTCATTGACGAAAATGGCAATGTCCTACTATCACACAACGTAGAAGCGGGTGATATTTGGCGTGCGTGCCAAACCAAAGATGCCCCTGTCAAGGACTGGGTAGGTTTGGCGGTAAAACGTGCCAGATTGTCCGACACGCCTGCGGTATTTTGGTTGGACGAAAACCGAGCTCACGATGCCGAGCTTATCAAAAAAGTCAAAACCTACCTTGCTGAGCTTGACACCGATGGTCTAGACATCCACATCATGCCATTGGTTGAAGCCACCAACTTCACGCTAACCCGCCTAAAAGACGGCAAAGACACCATTGGCGTAACAGGTAACGTCATGCGTGATTATCTGACCGACCTATTCCCCATCTTAGAGCTTGGCACGTCCGCCAAAATGCTCTCTATCGTACCGCTTATGAATGGGGGCGGCATGTTTGAGACGGGGGCGGGTGGTTCTGCACCTAAGCACGTTCAACAGTTTAACAAAGAAAACTACCTGCGTTGGGACAGCTTGGGCGAGTTTTTGGCATTGGCGGTGTCGCTTGAACATTTGGCTGAGCGTGAAAATAACACCAAAGCCCAAGTGCTTGCCAGCACCCTAGACAAGGCAACCGAAGAGCTACTACTTAATGACAAATCGCCACAGCGTAAACTGGGTTCTATCGACAACCGTGGCAGTCATTACTACCTTGCCAAATACTGGGCAGAAGCCTTGTCCAAGCAAACAGACGACAAAGCCCTAGCCGATGAGTTCGCCCCCATTGCCAAAGCATTGAACGAACAAGAAGAGACAATCGTGAGCGAGCTAAACGGCGTACAAGGCGGGGCCGTTGAGACCGAAGGCTACTACTTTGCCAACCGTGAGTTGCTTGACAAAGCCATGCGTCCAAGTGCTACCTTTAACGACATCATCGCCAAATTGGGCTAAAACAGACCCATCAAACCGTGATGTTAAAAATGCCGTCCTAGTGATGGCATTTTTATTTGTTGCAAATTGTAATGATGGTTGCACCCCTGTGCAAATTTGATATACTGACTGTCATTTTCTATCTATCATCATTTATCATGAATCACACCACCGTCATCATCATTATTACTGTCGCTGTCAGCCTGATGGCATGGCAAAACAAAACGTTTCTCGGCAGGCTCGTCTTTGACCCCATCTCCATCGCTCGCCATAAACAATACGACCGTTTTTTAACCAGTGGTTTTGTTCACGGTGACGGCATGCACCTGCTGTTTAACATGATTACCCTATACTTTTTTGGACGAACCATGGAGCGGTTTTATATCCATGAGTTGGGAGCGTTGGGCTTTGTGGGCTTTTACACTCTTGCCATCATCGCATCTAGCATTCCTGACTATATCCGCCACAAAAACAACCCCCGCTTTGCCAGTCTTGGAGCGTCAGGCGGTGTATCAGCGGTGTTATTTGCCTTTATTCTACTAGCCCCGTGGCAGACCATTTACCTGTTCTTTATCCCCATTCCTGCGATTATTTTTGCCATTGGCTATATCAGTTATAGCATCTGGGCGGACAGACGTGGTACAGGACGGATTAACCATCTTGCTCACCTATCGGGGGCGGCATTTGGCGTGATTGCCACCATCATCATCAAGCCTGCCATCGTGATACATTTTATCAATGCTTTGTTAAGTCCTGCTTTTTTAAGATGATTTAAAACAAAAAAAACAGACAATTTTTCATTGTCTGTTTTTGCTTAAAGGCTAATTAAAAAACCAATCAAAGACTTAGAAAAACCCCATTGCCTTGGGCGAGTAGCTCACCAACAGGTTTTTGGTTTGCTGATAATGCTCTAACATCATCTTGTGGTTTTCACGCCCAATCCCTGATTTTTTGTAGCCACCAAAGGCAGCGTGGGCAGGGTAGATGTGATAGCAGTTTGTCCACACACGCCCTGCCTGTATCGCACGCCCTGCACGATAAGCGGTCGTGCCATCACGAGACCACACGCCCGCACCTAGACCATACATGGTGTCATTGGCGATTTGCATGGCTTCATCAAAGTCCTTAAAGGTCGTAACGGTCAAGACAGGACCAAAGATTTCATCACGGAACACCTGCATTTCATTGGTGCCTTTAAAGACAGTCGGCTCAATATAAAATCCGCCGTCTTCGTTCTCTTTTCGCTCACCGCCACCTGTCAGAAGCTCTGCCCCTTCTTTTTGACCGATGTCGATGTATTTTAGGATTTTGTCCTGCTGTTCTTGGCTTGCCTGAGCCCCAATCATCGTCTCGGTGTCAAGCGGATGTCCTGTTTTGATGTTTTTGACTCGGTCAATGGCACGCTTGATAAACTCATCAGCGATACTCTCATGCACCAACGCACGAGACGGACAAGTGCAGACTTCGCCTTGGTTTAGGGCGAACATGGCAAAGCCTTCTAGGGCTTTGTCCAAAAACTCATCGTCTTTGTCCATGACATCGGCAAAGAACACATTGGGCGACTTACCACCAAGCTCCAAGGTTACAGGAATGATGTTTTCGGTCGCATATTGCATGATGTATTGACCGACTTCGGTCGAGCCTGTAAAGGCGATTTTGCTAATGCGTGGGTTCGCGGCAAGCGGTTTGCCCACCTTTAAGCCGTCGCCATTGACGATATTTAGCACGCCTTTTGGCAAGATGTCTTCGATAAGCTCGGTCAGCACAAGGATACTCACAGGCGTTTGCTCGGCAGGTTTTAACACGATACAGTTACCTGCTGCCAAGGCAGGGGCGATTTTCCATGCCGCCATAAGAATGGGGAAATTCCATGGAATGATTTGCCCAACCACGCCCAACGGCTCATGAAAATGATAAGCCACCGTGTCATGGTCAATCTCGCTGATACCGCCTTCTTGAGCTCTAATGCACCCTGCAAAGTAGCGAAAATGGTCAATGGCAAGGGGAATGTCCGCCGCCAACGTCTCACGTACAGGCTTGCCGTTCTCCCACGTCTCGGCAACGGCAAGCGTCTCCAAGTTCTCTTCTAGGCGGTCGGCGATTTTTAATAAGATATTGCTTCGCTCCATGGGCGATGTCTTGCCCCAAGCGTCCTTGGCAAGGTGTGCAGCGTCTAGGGCAAGCTCGATGTCTTCGCTGGTGGAGTCTGGCACTTTGGCAAAGGCTTTGCCGTCCACAGGCGAGATGTCGTCAAAGTACTCGCCTTTGACAGGGGCAACCCATTCGCCACCGATGAAGTTTTCGTATTGGGATTTGAAGTTGACTTTTGAGCCGTCTGTATTGGGATTGGCGTAACGCATACAATTTCCTTATAACAAGGTGAACGAAAAGCAAGGTGAATTAACCTGCAACTTGCACCTATCGACTCGCCAATTTACCCAAGTACAAATTACCTAAGTATAGCCTACCCAAGCTGTTGGCATTGCCGATATGTACAGTTGTAAATTATCTTAAAATTGACCAAATTGCAAGGGTGAAATGTTGTTTGATTGTAAAAATGATTTTGTTAAATTTCTAAATTTCAGTATTGACAGAAATTATAAAAACTTCTAAAATATCCAAAAACGTTAAAAAGGCAACTATCATGAAACTCTCCCCCACCACCGAAAAATTTGTCCTGCATTGGGGCGAAATGGGCAGTAAATGGGGCGTAAACCGCACAGTCGCCCAAATCCACGCCCTACTATTCATCACGGCAAAGCCGATGAATGCCGAACAAATCGTAGATACGCTCGGGGTCGCCCGCTCCAACGTCTCAAACAGCATTAAGGAACTGCAAAGCCTAAATCTTGTGCAGACCACGCACATATTAGGCGACAGACGGGATTATTTTACCACGAGTAGCGATGTATGGACGCTCGCTCGGGTCATCGCAGAAGAACGCTACAAAAGAGAGCTTGCCCCTACCGTGCAGTTTTTAGATGAACTCATGAATACGCCTGAATTTGAACTAGAAAACGAAGGGGTAAAACAACGCATTAAGGACACGCACGGCTTTGTGGATACGCTCACCACTTGGGCAAATGAAATGCTAAAACTCTCTACAACGACGCTTAATAAAATCCTAAAACTTGGGGCAACGGTGCAGAAGTTTTTAAAATAAAAAGAGAACAATAAAATGGCAACCAAAAAAGAAATCTTAGCTTACGCCAAACAACATGGCTTTATTTATCCAAAGATAAAAGTGATTTTTGGGTTTGGGTTGCTTGGCGGTATGATTGGCTTAATGACTGTGTTTGTTATTGATAGAATGACTCGTCTTATTGTTAATGGCGGTAATTTATTTTATGACATAAACATCATTTCTTTGATTGAAAAGATTTTTTCTGTTCTATTATTTAGCATTATTTTTGGCACGGTATTTGGTTGCATACCTGCTATATTGACAGGAATTTATTGTGCGATTTTTAATTTTATTATTGCAAAAAATTTGGATTATCTTCATTTGTATGTTGTTGGCACCATATTCTCGGCAATTTATTTTAATCATTGGATAAATTTACCTGATGAATTTTGGCAAATAATATATACCTTATTTAGTCTTGGCTCTATTGGCGGAATATCAGCGATGATTTGTGGTAAATTATTTTTACCAAAATTACCTAAAAACTTTGATAAATAGGACAGTAAAATGGTAACCAAAAAAGAAATTCTCGCTTATGCCAAACAACATGGCTTTATTTATCCAAAAATAAAAGTGATTTTTGGGTTTGGGCTATGTGGCGGTATGATTGGCGGTATTATGTTTTGTTGCATTGGTTTTATGATAGAAACTACCTATGAACAAATAATAAACCACATAAGTCATAAAGGCATAATAAGTTTATTCTTAAAGTTACCATTTTATATACTTGGATTTGCTTTTCTTGGTGCTTTGGCGGGTGGCATTCCTGCTTTTTTGACAGGTATTTATTTATCATTTAAAAATTTTATCTTTATTGATAAAAAAGATTATATCAAAATATTTGCCATTGGTTTTTTAATAACGGCAATTTGTGCTTTACTTATGGTGGTTTTTAGCAATCAACAACCGAATATGCAAAATACAATTTGGGATTTTTTTCTTATATCTTTCCCATTGGCTATTATTGGCGGAATATCAGCGATGATTTGTGGTAAATTATTTTTACCAAAATTACCCAGTAATTTTTAAATTTTTTTTGCATTATAATTTCTGTTTTAACAGAAATTTCAAAAGGAAATATCATGAAACTCACCATGTTCTATGACAACAGTTGCACTCTATGCCGTAGCGAAGCGATGTCTTTGTGGCGGTTGGGTGGTGGCGGTATCACAATCATCAGCGTATCGGACGGACAAAACGAGCTTGCCCAAGCAGGTATCAGCTACCAAGAAGCCATGACTCATCTGTGCGTCAAAGACGAATGTGGAGCTTGGTACAAAGGCATGGAAGCGGTGCGAGTGTTGTACAAAATGGCAAATATACGACTATTTGGCGTGGGGGCGTTTTGGTTATTTAATCTGCCCATGATTGATGTCTTATTAGATATCGCTTATCCGTATTTTGCCAAACGCCGTCATTTAATCCCTGCCTATTTGGTAAAATGGTGGTATGGGGCGGTTTATGATGTAAGATTAAATGAATTATGTGATACTGGCAATTGCCATATTTATTCAAAACCTTAACGCCCAACGGCATTGGGAGCAGTTCGTGCTAGGCTTTTATCTAATTCTATTTTTAGCCAAAGATTGGGTAATGACTCATCACAAACACGAGAATGACGAGTTTGTCTTTGGCTTAATAGACGTTTCATTTTTTGGCGTTTGCGTTTTAGAACGGACGGTTTTTCATAACAGCCCAAACGTTTTTTATACCAACGCCTTGCTTTATCACAATAAACCTTTTGATAAAAGGCGGATAAAGCATTATCAAGCGTCTCAAAATCTTGCGGATAAATGGTTGTCAAAATAGGTATTTTTAGACTTATGTTTATCTTTTAAAAGGGTTTATCATAGCAGATTTTTGCCATATCTGCAATCAACCTATTAAGGAGTAAAAAATGAACAAATCAAACTATCCCACAAACAAAATCCTATACACCTATGCTGTCTTAGGTGGTTTGGTGGGTGGCGTGTTAATTGGCATGGCGGGCGAGCTAGACGGCATTAAAGATATTTTGGACTTTATTGGTTCGGTATTATTTATCGGTATTATTGGGATGTTTGTGGGGTTTATTCCTGCAACTGCCACAGGATATTTGATTAGTAAATTTAAATTTTATAAAAAACCCAGTCATTTTTTCATCATCAGTTTAATAGGGTTTTTTACATCTTTTATATTCGCATTAGCATTTTTATTTTTTACAGATAAATTATCATTAGAAAGTGTTAATGATGATTTAACGATAATGAGTGTTATGGGATTATTAGGGGCTTTATCAGCCATAATTATTGGGTGGTTTGTCCTGCCAAAATCTGTGATAGAGTATAAGGAGAGTTTATGAACATTTTAATCACTGGCGGTAGTGGTTTTTTGGGGCGACAATTAACCCCAGCATTATTAAACTTAGGTCATCATGTGATTTGGATAAGCCAAAATCCTGATAAAATCACGCCTTTAAATAATATCAAAGTGATTGATTACAATGCCCTAAAAACCTTATCAACACCCATTGATGTCATCATCAATTTGGCAGGGGCAGGCATTGCTGATAAACGGTGGAGCGATAAACAAAAAAGACGGTTTTTTGATAGTAGAACAAACCCCACTTTGGCGATATTGGACTTTATCAAAAACAATCCCACATCCTTATTGATAAGTGGGTCGGCGATTGGTTATTACGGCGTGTCGGATAATGCGATTTTTGATGAAAATTCATCACCCATTTGTCAAGATTTTGCTAGCGAGCTTTGTCAAACTTGGGAAAATCTTGCCCTATCCGCCACTGATATTTGCCCCACAAAAGTCGCTATCATTCGCACAGGCGTGGTGCTAGACCCTAATGGTGGTATGATGACTCGTCTGCTACCTGCCTTTAAAATGGGGCTTGGCGGACGGCTTGGTAATGGCAAACAGGTATTAAGTTTTATTAGTTTATCCGATTGGGTGCGTGCCGTGCTGTTTATCATTACCAAAAATAAAAGCGATGATTTACCCATTCGCCAATTTTATAATCTAACAAGCCCCAATCCAATAACCAATGCCGATTTTACCAAAGCGATTGGGCAATTATTAAATAAACCCACGTTATTTCATTTGCCGTCTTGGTTTTTATCATTATTGCTTGGCGAAATGGCAACGTTATTGATAGACGGACAAAAAGTTTTTCCCAATCAATTACTCTCTATGGGATTTGAGTTTCAAGACAAAAGTATTTATTTTTTGGAGAATCAATTATGATTAAAATGTATTATGATGACACTTGCCCCATTTGTCGTACCGAAGCCTATCATATCAAAAGCGATGATATTCATATCATTGCCATAAAAGACGGCTTGGCAGAATTACAAAAGCATGGCATTGATGAATTAACCGCCATGACTTATTTATGCGTATTAGATGATAATAATGTCATGCACAAAGGCATAAAAGCGGTGCGACTTTTGCACCAAACTGCCAACACCAAATTTAAAAAACTGCTTCATTTGCCAATCATCAAGCCATTAAGTGCCATTATCTATCCCTTATTTGCCAAATACCGCCACAAAATCCCAAAATGGCTTATCATCAAACTGTTTGGCAATGTACAAGAAATCAATGAATGCGATAATGGTATTTGTCAATTATCGCCAAAAGATCGATTAAATCAACATAAAAAATCATGAACATTTTATTATTCGGTCATACAGGATTTATTGGCAAAAAGATTAATGATTTATTAAGTCAAAATCCCTTATATCATATCAAAACCCTATCATCAAAAATGCTTGATTTTAATTGTCCAACCATACCGCCTGATTTATTTGATGATATTGATGTGGTGATTAACGCTGTTGGCGTGATGAGTGATGATACCGCCTTTATGGAAAACATTCATCATCATACGCCTGTTTGCCTTGCCACTATCGCCAAACAAAATGGTGTAAAACATTGGCTAAATCTCTCAGCACTCGGAGCGGACGAGCATTCGCCCATTGCTTTTGTAGGCAGTAAAGGGCGTGGCGATAAGGCGTTATTGGCATTGGCAGATGATGATTTTAGCGTAACGGTCATTCGTCCGTCTTTGGTGTTTGGGCAAGGCGGAGCAAGCATCAAGCTGTTTTTGAGACTTGCCAAACTACCGATTTGGGTTTTGCCTAATGGCGGTCATTTTATCATACAGCCTGTTCATGTTGATGATGTGGCGTTAGGGTTTTTACATCTTTTATCTTTTCAAAAAAATGGAATAATAAATATGGTAGGCTCACCCATTTTATTAAAATATTATTTACAGATACTAGCCAATAATTTTTATCAAAAACAGCCTATTTTTATCATCAATATTCCTTTATTTTTTGCTAAATTATTTTTAAAAATGATTTATCCGATATACAAAAATCCGTTATTTTCTATGGATAATTTGACATTATTAGAAAATAGCCAAGTGGTTGATGAAAATGATTTTATCAATTTATTAGGCAAAAATACCCGCAATTATCAGGATTTTAGGTTTTAATTTTAAAAATAATCCACGACAATCCTAAAACAAAAACAGATACCAATAATCCCGACATAAACATCAGCATAAAACCTTTAAAATAAGGCGTATAATAAAACCCTGTTATCATCGTTAAAATTTTTATCGCCAATAAAGCCACCACAAATTATGTAAGAATACTAAATTGTATTAAAATCCTACCCATAACCATATCATGCAATATCAGGCTAAATGTTGGATAATGTGCTAAGGCATATTTATCTATCATCACATAAATAGGCACAAATACCAATACGCCCAATATCAAACTTAATGTCTCTAGCCAATTACTAAAATAACCCCCAAAAGCACCCAAAAATAAAAACCCAACGATTGCATTGGAGCATACCAGACCTGTCCATTTTAGCCAAATATTATTCATCTTTTAGCCCCATTATTTTTTAAATAATCACCAAACGTCATCATTGCCATAATTACCGCCGTCAATATCGCCACCACAACGGATAATAACCCACCTGTTACCACCGTCAAGAAAAACGCTCCAAAAAATCCTATGTTCGTTGGGTGAGTACTTATATTAAAACCCATAATACCGCCAACCAATTCAAATGCTATCCCACCTGAAAATATATCCACAATCATTATAAATTGCATCAACGCCCGAATAAGCACGCTAATCCATAAAGATTTTCTAAGGTGTTCATACTGATAATCCAACGCATATTTATCCAAAAATACATAGATTGGCACAAATACCCAAATACCAAAAAAGATACCTATATTATACGTCCATGATTTAAGATCCAAAAAACCACCAAGAAACAACCCAAGAATAGCATTTAACCATACCAATGCCGTCCATTTTGACCAAAGCTCAGTCATGTCATATTTTTGTGTCATAGTATGCCTTTTTGTGTTGATAAAATTGGTAGTATTATAATCACTTGCTCTTTGTATGATTGTGAAAAAATCATGGAAAAATAATGAAAAATAACAAACCCTATAAAATTTTTGGTTCTGGTTCAAAAAGTATGCTACAAGGAAAACCGTTCGTGGTGAGCTTGTCGAACCATAACGGTTTTCCTACCCTTCGACAGGCTCAGGGTGAACGGAAAACCTAGTTCAGCATACTTTTTAGACTACTACCAAATTTTTCATGGTTTGCCAAATTTTTTTCATCTATTTTTTTACATTTATCCGCCAAAATGGGGTATAATTTTCCGCCAAATATCTATGTAAAATCCAGATATTCTCGCCTTACGATGTAGAGTTTTGCTCATTCTGTCAAGCCTAGATTTACGTTGTAAATGATGAAAAGCCACCAGAATGTCGTAAGTTTTTTTAATCTATTTAAGTGATTTTTTATGAATTATCAATTATTTACATCAGAGTCCGTTTCCGAAGGACACCCTGATAAAATGGCAGACCAAATCTCAGATGCCATACTTGATGAGATTTTGACCCAAGACAAGGACGCTCGTGTGGCGTGCGAAACCCTAACCAAAACAGGGGCGGTAGTGCTGGCAGGCGAAATCACCACCCACGCCAACATTGACGTGGAAGCAATCGTCCGCCGTACGGTCAATAAAATTGGCTATAACCATAGCGATTTGGGCTTTGACGGGGCAAGCTGTGCGGTCATTAACATGATTGGCAAGCAGTCGCCCGAGATTGCCCAAGGCGTGGACAGACAACGCCCCGAAGAGCAAGGGGCGGGCGACCAAGGGTTGATGTTTGGCTATGCGACCAATGAAACCGATGTTTTAATGCCTGCCCCGATTCAGCTGTCGCACCGCCTAATGGAACGCCAAGCCGAACTGCGTAAAAACGGCACGCTCTCATGGCTACGCCCAGACGCTAAGGCACAGGTAAGCCTACGCTATGATGACAATCATCGCCCACTAGCGGTAGATGCGTTGGTACTATCCACCCAGCACGACCCAAGCATCAGTCAAGCCGACCTATATGAAGCGGTCATGGAAGAGATTATCAAACAAGTCATTCCTGCTGATCTGCTCCACGCAGGCACAAAATACCACATCAACCCAACGGGCAAATTTGTCATCGGCGGGCCTGTGGGGGACGCAGGTCTGACTGGACGTAAAATCATTGTGGATACTTATGGCGGTATGGCTCGTCATGGGGGCGGTGCGTTTTCTGGTAAAGACCCGTCTAAGGTGGACAGAAGTGCCGCCTATGCAGGGCGTTATGTTGCCAAAAACTTGGTAGCCGCAGGGCTTGCCGACCGCATTGAAGTGCAAGTGTCTTATGCCATTGGTGTGGCAGAGCCGACTTCTATCTCGGTCAATACCTTTAATACAGGCAAGGTGTCTAATGATGAGATTATCCGCCTTATCCGCACCCATTTTGACCTACGCCCCTATGGTATCACTCGTATGCTGGATTTATTGCAACCCATGTACGAAATCACGGCAAGTTATGGGCATTTTGGGCGACATGGTACGGACAATGCCTTTACTTGGGAAAAAACCGATAAAGTAGAAGCGATTAAAGCGGATACGAATTGGTGATTTGCTAAAATACATCTAACGAATTTGATGTTTGCCACACGCTTTGTAGGGGCGTGTTGAACACGCCCTTGATGATATAGCGATTTATAGGACGTGCTCAGCACGTCCCTACACCCACATATTATAAATTTGTGGTAATTTAAAGTTCTTTATCTAGGGCGTGTTGAACATTGATAACATTTTATAAAATAAGATGAAAATTTGATGATTTCAATCAATTTTTGCATGAAAAATGGCTAAATCTTGTTTTTCATCGTCAAAAACTTGTCTGATAGAATGACTATCAACCTGCGTTTTTTCCTTGAAAAACGTGCGATTTTTCTCATTTTTTATTGCAAATACCAAAGTTCAACACGCCCTATAAAAGCCAGCCAAAAACTGGCTTTTGTTAATTTTTTATCAACCTTATGGAAATCTTATGTCAAACCTTAATGAACAAATGACCAATAACACCGCCGAACTCCCCCAAAATGCCAACGCTTTTTTTGAACGGGCGGACAGCGTCATCACCCTTGCCAACAGCCAATTATCGCCAAACTCCCACGCAGGGCAAGTGGCAGCGTCTTTGACTTATGCTGCTGCTCGTTTTGCGGTGTCGGCAGCGAGCATTGGTTTTGTCAAGGGGTCGGATTTTGCCAAAGAAAAAGCGGACATCATCGCCTTTTATACCAAGCAATACCAAAAAATGCTTAGTGATAATATCGATGATTATGCCGAGAATTTTGAAAAATATACAGGGATTAAAAAGTAGTGTTAATGATGTTTGAAAATCAATGGTATCTCAAAAAGATTGTTAGGGGCGGATATAATTATTCGCCCTTATGATGACATTATAAATGATCCCAGACATAACCATGAGCGATAAAATTCCCCTGCCCCTAATCTTATATCCCAAAAAGCGAGTACATTGGGTATTGATTGTGTTTTATATTTTTTTGGCGGTATTATTTGCTTTGGGATTTTGGATTGCCAAAGATGAATTTTTTATCAGAATTTTATTTGACATTTTATTTTTGATTGCTTTGGGTTTTGCTTTTTATCAGTTTTTTAAAGTGGTCAGAGACGAGCCTTTCTTTGTCATTGATAAAGACCACATTTCATTTTTTCACATCACACAGCAAGCCATTTATTTTAGGGACATTCAAGCCCACAACCAAGATGTTGGCATATTGGATTATCAAAGCTATCGTGATTTTAAATTTTGGTACATACAAATTCATCACGGCAATGACACACAAAAGATATCTTTGAGTGCCTATCGCCACAATCATTTACATCTTGATGAAAAACAGCTATTTGACCTAATCAATCAAGCCCATCAGGGTCGAGATATTTTAATCATTCCCACGACAAAAATGGGCATTTTTGACAGAGTCAATGTGGGCGGTTTATTTATGATTGTCTTGATGACAAGCATGCTATTATTGGCGATTGTTATGGGAATTAAACAAGCATGAGCGATAAACTCCCCCTACCGATAGAGCTTTATTATTCCAATAAATTTTTGCTATTTTCTTTGGCTTTTGGCGGTGCGATGATTTGGATTGGGCAAACGATGAACACCACTACCGATGACTGGTTTATGATTACCATCTCGATTTTATCCATGGTTTTTGGGGTTTTGATTGTTTTGGTATGTGTCATTTCTTTAATCAATCCCACGCCTGCCTTAGTGATTACCCGTTATCGCATTAGTGGCGGACATGGATTATTAAAAAGATTGTTCAATAAAAATAACACCATTGCTTTTAAAGACATTCGCTCGTTAGAATTGGATTATCATACTCATAAAGACGTGAAACATTGGCATATCGTCATTTTATTAAACACTGGCAAAAAATTACACCTACCTATTAGAAGTATGAAATATGAAACAGTGCTAATAAATGAAAAAGAAATCTTTCACCTTATTAATCAAATTCATCAAGGCAACATACCGCCCACGTTTGCAGATTTTGATATGGACATTCATGACCGCATGACAACATGGGGGTTATTTATGATTGGTTTTGTGGTGCTGATGTTGGTTGTTGTGGGTTTGATGAAATGACGGTAAAACACCATGGTTAATTTTCGCTTGCCCCTATATCTATATCCCACTCAACGCTCTCTTGTGATACAATTCTTTATGCTTGTCGTTTGTATCGGGGCGACTTATTGTTTTTGGTATGTGTTATCTGATGTTGGTAGTTGGTTTATCAATGGGGTTATTTTATTATCAGGTTTGTTTTGGTTGTTTTTTCTGATTATCTTTTTAAAAAATTTAATCATCAAAAAGCCCATGCTTATCATTGATAAAGACTATATCATTGGACGGGGTATTTTTAATGATAAATTCATAGAGTTTGATGACATTGCGGATTTGTCGTTACACATTCAAGAAAATCACCGTTCTGGACTTCTGGTGTATCGCATGGACATCAGCTTAAAGACGGGCGATAATGAACATTTGGCATTAACCACTTGCCGTTATGAGCAAACACTCATCAATGAAAAAGAGATTTTTGCACTCATCAAGCAAATTCATAAAGGCACAACCGTGCCACGTTATGAGCCGTTTTATATCGGCAATGACGAACGCATGACATCAACCGCCAAAGTATATTGGACGGTTATGGCGATTGGGGCGGTGTGGGTTATGTACGAGATATATACACTATAACAAAAATCCGCCCAACCTTGATTGAGCGGATTTTTATCATCTTGCAAATTAGCTTTGATAAGTTTGATTAACTTTGACGATAATTTGGAGCTTCTTTGGTAATCTGCACATCATGAACGTGCGACTCTTTCATACCTGCCGATGTTACCTTAATAAACTGTGGCTTAGTTCGTAGCTCTTCGATGGTCGCACAGCCTGTATAGCCCATGGACGAACGCAGACCGCCAGCGAGCTGATTGATGATGCCTGTTACCGAGCCTTTGTATGGCACACGCCCTTCAATGCCTTCTGGAACAAGTTTTTCCACGCCTTCTTTGGCATCTTGAAAATAACGGTCAGATGAACCATTTTGTCCGCTCATCGCCCCAAGCGACCCCATGCCACGATATGCCTTATAGTAGCGACCTTGATACAGCTCCATCTCCCCAGGGGCTTCTTCTGTCCCTGCTAAGAGTCCGCCCACCATGATACAGCTTGCCCCTGCCGCCAAAGCCTTTGCCATGTCGCCAGAAAAACGGATACCACCGTCAGCGATGAGCGGAATACGCTCTTGTAAGGCACTTGCCACGTTGTCAATGGCACTAATCTGTGGCACGCCAATGCCTGCAATGATACGAGTGGTACAGATAGAGCCAGGCCCGATACCCACTTTGACAGCGTCCGCCCCAGCGTCAAGCAGGGCGAGGGCGGCATCGCCTGTGGCAATGTTACCGCCAATGACTTGGATATGGGGGTATTTTTTCTTGACAAAGGCGACTTTATCAATCACGCCACGACTATGCCCGTGAGCGGTATCCACCACAATCACGTCCACGTTCGCTTCCACCAACGCTTCCACACGGGCTTCGGTGTCCGCCCCTGTACCGACTGCCGCCCCCACACGCAAGCGGCCTTGGGCGTCTTTGGCAGCGTTCGGGTTATTTTCGGCTTTGCTAAAATCATTGACGGTAATCAGCCCTTTTAGGCGAAATTCATCATCAATCACAATCACTTTTTCAATGCGGTGCGTGTGCAGTAAGCGTTTGATGTTCTCGGTAGATTCGCCTTCTTTGACGGTAACGAGCTTATCCTTTGGAGTCATCACATTTTTGACAGGTTGGTCAAGATTGGTCTCAAAACGCAAATCACGGTGCGTTACAATCCCCACCACTTGACGGTTGTCGTCCACCACAGGCACGCCCGAGATGTGGTTTTCACGAGTAATGCGAAGTAGCTCGCCCACACTTGTCTCAGGGCTTACAGTAATGGGGTCGGCAACGGTGCCTGCTTCAAACTTTTTGACGTGGCGGACACGACTGGCTTGACGGGAGATATCCATGTTTTTGTGGATAATACCCATACCGCCAAGCTGTGCCATGGCGATTGCCATTTTTGATTCGGTAACGGTGTCCATTGCCGCCGATAGGATTGGCAAGTTTAGATTAATCTCACGGGCCAGGCGAGTGGATAGATTCACGTCTTTGGGTAACACTTCTGAATAAGCAGGTAATAGCAATACATCATCAAAGGTCAGTGCTTCATAACTTAGTCTTAACATAACAGCCCCTTATGGCAAAAAATGAATAAAAATACACATCAAAAAACCGAAAAAGGCTAAGCAGTCATCTGCCTAGCCTTTGGATATACGGTTGCTTGTTCGTTTTAGCATTGTGTATCGGTTTGTGCGTGTAAAATTAGCGGTGCATTAAATCTCTTTCCAAACTAAAAATAAACCCTTATAAGTATTGGGGTTGAGGTTTTTAAAAATCCACAAAAATCGGGGTTTGGAAAGAAGTCTATTATACGCCAGATTATCCGATTTGGCAAATGTTTTTTGTGAATTATTGTATTAATCCATATTTATCAAAGAGTTATAAAATAAAGTTGAGAGTAGGACGACTTATCATATAAAATACCCTATCAAACACAACAATCAACATTTGCCCTAGGAGAACCCATGAAATACCTTGTTCTACTTTGTCCATTACTGCTGACCGCCTGTGCCACGCCAACAGCGACCCCCACCGAACCCATCGCCACCGATACGGCAGAGCCAGATTCATCCACCCTGCCAAAACTTGCCATGCCCATCAGACACTGCACCATGGAATACATTCCCGTCTGTGCCACGCTTGAACAAAACGGACAACGCTTTGAAAAAACCTTTGGCAATCGTTGTGCCGCCCACACCTTTATCCCCGATGACACCAAGGTAATAGATGTGCGTGATGGCGACTGCGACCCAAGCAGACAGCCTGTGATTCGGTTTAATCGTTGATGGTGGTTAAGGCTATCAGTCTCAAGAACTGCATCCCATAAAAAGACACATCCTTTGATGGCATTACTACACAAGGTGTGCTTAGCACGCCCCCACATCCAAACATCATTGCATTTGTAGTAATTTTAAAGTTTATTGGATATCTCCCATCGCAAGCCCTGCCATATATGAATTTTATATAAATACGGAGAAAATATAATGAAATTTATTATTGTAGCAATATTAATGACTTCATTGTTATCTTGCGGTTATGATAAAACTGAACATCATGTCATTTCGGAAATTAATGTTGCCAGTACAGACGAATACGACCATTATGTCATACAAAAAATAAATGACGTCGCAATAAATGGTGTCATTGATGATAACGAAAAAACGAAAAGGTTATTGTTGGACTTGGTACCAGAAGCAAATCGCATGAATGATGAGAATGAAAAGTACAAAGCATTATTGCAAATATATGCATTAGCAGATGTTCATAAAGCCATAGATTTTATTGATGAAGTTCTTAGGGATAACCCCGATCATTGGTTGCTTATTTATAAATGCCAACTCATGAAAATCAATGATTACGACAATGATAAGATAACAAATTGCTTTTCTCATGTTGCCAAAAAAGCAAAAGAAGAAATTAAGAAAAATAACTATAACAAAAAAGACAGCCCAAAAGAAATTTTGTCTTACTATTTGGCTGAAATAAATGCTGGAAATGTAGCGTATATTCAAAAATCAAAAGATTTATTAGATGAAATACCAGACCCAAAAAAGAAAGACGAGCTGTATCAAATTTTTAATAGTCAAATAGATGTTGAAAATTAACATTTTTATTATTCGGTTTTATGCATTAAAATCACTCATAGAAAATAACATAAAACTGTTAATATCACTAAACAATAAACCACTACACCCCCAACACATTTATCAATAGCCCCATCGCCCAACCAACCATTATCGCCAACAGCCATATCATTTCATTTCTTTGAGTGCGTTTGGTTTTATAAAACCGCCAAGACAAAGGCGTGGCGATAAATGCAATAACAAATCCTACCAACATATGACCCGTTGGCATGACACAGCGTTGTATTCCAGCATCATCGATAAAGCAGTTAGAGCCAAATAAAAAGGCAAATAAAGTACCACCAAACCAAAACACCCAAAACCCCACCACAAAAAACAGCACGGCAAAAATACCGTCAGCGACCTTTTTGGCTTCTTTGGCAAAGATAATATAAGCAGTCATCACAAACATCATTACACCCAACACCATCAGCCCGCCAAATGTCATCACATCATTTGCCAAAAATGCACTACCACCCACCAATAACAAGGCGATGATATAGGTAATGATTTGTTTATAAATGGGTTTTGTCATGATTTATTTACGAGTGATAGCAAAACTCTCGGTACTATCGCCAAGCTCTGCTTTAAAATATATCTTATCATCTGTATTATCATCGGCATAGGTTTTCTCAAAATCCACGCCAACATAATCATATTTGGGCGCTATCAACACTTCGGCTTGCTCATTGATTAAGCCATATTTGCCCTGTTGTCGTACGACATAAGTATCCCCATAATACGCTGGCATGATCATCTCATATTGATAATCGGACAAAAATTTGCCGTCAGGACTCATCAGGGCGTACTGTTCATCTTTGGCAACGGCAAATAATCGCTCTGATAAAACTTCTGCACCGTCATAAATAAAAGCAATGACGGGGCGATTTTGTTTGTCAATAATACCATATTTGCCTTGCCCCTTTACACTCGCAAAACCGTCTATAAAAGACAACCTAGCATAATCATAAACAACAGGAATGACAACGCTTGCACGGCTATCTATATAACCGTATTTACCGTCCTTTGCTACCCTTGACAAACCACGATAAAAACCACCGATGTCATCATAAAATCCCATTGGCACGACAAACTCGCCTTGTTCATTGACAAGCCCAAAAGTGTCATTTTTACCGAGCTTACCAAACATTGATTCTTGACTGTTTCTTTGCGTAACCACAATCAGCACATCGCTTGGCTCTGTGTTACTGTCATACGCCCAATCATCAGGAAAATCAATCTCATGATAAAGTGCAGGTAAAATAAGCTTGCCTGTCTTGTCAATCAGCCCAATCGGATAAGGAAAGTCGCCAAATGGCGTTTGCACCATATTACCCACTCGTGCCACGCCTTTTTGATTTAGGCATTCTTGATAAGTAAAGGGAATTTGTGTGGTTGGTTTAACACATGACGCATCAAACTCATCGGCATTTGCCACATTTGCCACACCAAAAGCCAAACCAATACCACACAACCAAAATAGAGGTTTCATTGATATTCTCTTTTATCCATTAACCAAAGAATCTAAATTTGATAATTTACAAGGGCAAATTGCAATTTACCCCTTGTATATCCAAAACAAGATATAATAAGCCA
>ERZ1023466.31-NODE-31-length-73934-cov-214.915335_pt1 | contig 73934 bp, 66 predicted proteins | sample MGYA00380530_ERZ1023466 | MGnify/ENA primary metagenome ERZ1023466 (study PRJEB33173, sample SAMEA4830336) | metagenome | study: EMG produced TPA metagenomics assembly of the PRJEB25223 data set...
TTTTAAGGGAAATTTTTAAGGGAAATTTTTAAGGGAAATTTTTAAGGGAAATTTTTAAGGGAAATTTTATTTAACATAATCCAAATTATTTATGCCTAATATAACGATGGGTTTTAAAAAGGGCATGGGGTAGGATAAATATGCCCAAAAACTTAAAATTACGGTAAATTCAATGATATATAGATGTAGGGGCATGCTAGGCACACCCCTTGATGGCGGACAATCAGTATTAAGCCAATTTAATTTTATCTTTTAACAAAAACTCCATCAGTGCCTTTTGGGCGTGCAAACGATTCTCTGCTTCGTCCCACACCACCGAGCGGGGGTCATCTAGCAGGTCATGGCTGATCTCTTCGCCACGATGAGCAGGCAAGCAGTGCATAAACAGCACGTCTTTATCAGCGGTGTCTAGTAGCTTGGGCGTGATTTGAAAACCTGCAAAGTCAGCTTCACGTTTTTTCTGCTCGGCTTCTTGCCCCATGCTCGCCCATACGTCTGTAACGACAAGGTGTGAGTCTTTGACCGCATCGACAACGCTATTTGTCAAAGTCAAGCGGTGAGCGTATTTGGCGACCAGTTCACTGTTTGGCTCATAGCCTTTTGGCGTGGCGATGTTCAGATGAAAATCAAACTGCTCGGACGCTAAGATGTATGAGTTGCACATATTGTTGCCGTCGCCGACCCATGTTACCGTCTTGCCTTTGATGTCGCCTTTGTGTTCAAAAAAGGTCTGCATATCAGCAAGTAGTTGGCAGGGGTGATAATCATCGCTCAAGGCGTTGATGACAGGCACGGACGAGTGTTTGGCAAAGGTCTCTACACGCTCATGGGCGAATGTACGAATCATCACGATATCGGTCATCGAGCTAATAACACGCGCCGAATCTTCTATCGGTTCGCCACGCCCAAGCTGGGTATCATTGGGCGATAAAAACAGAGCTTGACCGCCAAACTGCCCCATGCCTGTCTCAAAGGACACACGGGTGCGAGTGCTGGATTTTTCAAAAATCATGGCAAGCGTGCGACCGACAAAGGGGCGATAAATCTCGCCTTTGTGTTGCATTTGGCGAAGTTCACTGGCACGACTGATAACGGTGCGAAGTTCTTCTTTGGATAAGTCAAGTAATGTTAAAAAATGGCGAACGCTCATGCCAACTCCTTGTTTTAATCATGGAAAAATAAAGGCATGAGTATAACAAATCTTTTTATAAAAATGCAATGCCTTAACCGATTTTATTGGTAAATAAACTTATGCCACAACACCCCGATATGGGCGGTTGGTGGTTTTACAAAACAGCTCATAACTAATGGTATTCGCCCAATGTGCCACACTATCGGCAGGCAAATCATCGCCCCACAGCATGACCGTATCGCCCACGCCCACAGGCAAGCCTGTGATGTCTATCATCATCATGTCCATGGCGACCCGCCCGACAATGTCGGCAAGATAGGTTTGAGTGTCTTTGACGATAGACACCTTAGCATCAGTAACCACACGGGGGTAGCCGTCGCCATAGCCGACACTTAGCACGCCAATGCGAGTGGGTTTGTCCGCACTCCATAGCCCACCATAGCCGACCTGCTCACCTATATTTAGCTCATGCGTGGCAAAGATTTGGGCGGTAAAATTCATCACAGGGGATAAGCCGAGCTCATCGGCAGAGCTGTCCGCCACAGGGCTTGCCCCATATAAGGCAATGCCTGCACGCACCCAGTCATGATGAGCGTGGGGGAAGTTGATGATTCCTGCTGAGTTGCACAGCGAGCCTTGTACATCGCCATATAAGGATTTTAGGGTGGTTAGCACATCATCAAATCGCTGGATTTGTAGGGCGTTGGCAGGGTGGTCTTTGTCATCAGCACAGGCAAAATGACTGGTAAGAATCAGCCGATATCCCTTATCGTGTAAAAGTTTGGCACAGGCTAGTACGTCATCACGCCCAAAGCCTAAGCGATTCATGCCGGTGTTGTATTTGAGCCAAATGGTGCGTGTGGGGTTGTCTGTGGCAGGCGTGTGCGATAACGCCCAGTCTAGTTGGGCTTGACAATGCACCACGCATTCAAAACCGTGTGTTTGGGCGGTAAGCCACTCATCTTGGCTAAACACGCCTTCGATGAGAATGATACGTTTGGGTAACTGCCCACAAAGCTCATGAATCGTCAGGGCTTCATCAAAACTTGCCACGCCAAAAGCATCTGCTTGCATGAGAGCAGGTAGGCAGTGGGCGACCCCATGCCCATAGGCATTCGCCTTGACCATTGCCATGACGTGTGCATGGGGGGTGTGGCGTTTGATTACGCCCAAGTTATGGGCTAGGGCGGTTTGGCTTATGGTGATGTGGGTGTGTCGCATGGGTTGTCCTGTTTATTTGTCATTTTATTTGTCATTCTTCTTCATAATCATCGGGTCTGTCGCCAACGATGAGATTATCAAAGCGGGTGTATTCACCCACAAACCTAAGGGGTAGTTTGCCGATAGGGCCGTTACGCTGTTTGCCAATGATAATCTCGGCAAAGCCTTTGTTGTCCGCCTTGTCCTTATAATACACTTCATCACGATAGATGAACATAATGAGATCAGCATCCTGCTCAATCGCCCCCGATTCACGCAAATCCGCCATCATCGGGCGTTTGTCGGTACGCTGTTCTAGGCTACGGTTGAGCTGAGATAAGGCGATGACAGGGCAGTTCATCTCACGGGCTAGGGCTTTTAGGCTTCGGCTAATCTCGCCAATCTCTTGGACACGGTTGTTCTCCATGCCCGGCACTTTCATAAGCTGTAAATAATCCACGACAATCATGCCCAAGCCTTCGGGGTGGTTCTTGGCGATACGTCGGCAGGTGGAGCGGACTTCGGATGGCGGTAGGTTGTTACGGTCGTCAATGTACAGATGAGTGTTTTGAAAAAAGGTCATCGCCTGCGACAGACGCACCCACTCATCTTCGCTCATCTGTGCTGAGCGTAGGTTGCTTTGGTTAATGCTACTAAACCCTGACATCATCCGCATGAGAATGGATTCGGCAGGCATTTCCATGGAGAACATGACCACGGGTAGCTCCTGCACCAGCACTTCTTGGGCGAGATTCATGGCAAAGGTGGTCTTACCCATGGACGGACGTGCCGCCAAAATAATCAGGTCGCCCCGCTGTAAGCCTTGGGTTTTATTATTGAGCTCTTCAAAGGGTGTACGCAGTCCGATGAGTCCGCCTTGACGGCTTTTAATCTCAACAAGTTGGTCAGTCACGCTTTGCAAGATGTCTTCGACTCGCCGAACCCCTTGCTTGCCCGTGCCACGAGAGTAGTCTTCATTGATGCGAAAAATATCTGCTTCAACCACGTCCAAAATCTCGCTCACGGTCTGTTTTTTGGGATGATACGCCAGATTGAGCATGGTATTGGCGGATTTGATGAGCTGACGATAGACCGAGAACTCACGCACCCGCTCGGCATAGGGGATTAGGTTAAAGAGCGTGGCAGGGCTTTGGTTGATTTGCATAAGATATTCTTCCCCGCCTGCCATGGCAAGTAGATTTTGCTGACTCAAAAAGTCATGCACCATCAGCGTATCATAAGGTTGATTGACCCGTGATAAATGATTGATGGCATTAAAAATTTGCCGATGACGCTCGCCATAAAAATCTTCTGCCTTGACAATGCCATCGATTTTCTCAAAGGAATCATCAATACTCATGAGTGACGCCAGTAACGCCCGCTCAATGTCCATGTTGTGTGGCGGTTGCAGGGTCAGTAGGTCATCATTGGTGGTTTTGGTGTCTTTTGGGGTGCTAACTTCGGTCATGGTGATTATTTTTAAAAATGGTGGTAAATTTTACCACAAAGCCCAAAAATGTGCTTTTTAAAATATTGATTAATCGGTAAAATAGACGACTCATTTATCCACATACGACATCAATATGCAGACCACGCCCCCCAAACCCCTACTCATTACCACAGGCGAACCTGCCGGCATTGGCATGGACATCGTCATCGATACGCTGACCCATCACGCCCACGCCTTGCCTACGCCCCTGATTATCTGTGCGGACAAACACGCCTTTGCTGAGCGAGTGGCACAGCTACAAAGACACAGCAAGGCACAGACAGACATACTGGCGGATATGGCAGTGATAGATGACATCGGTGAGATTGACCTATCTGCCCCACGCTCTATCTATCTGCTCCATGTGCCTTGCCCTGCCCCTGTGGTCGCAGGCGTGCTAAATGTCGATAACGCCCGCATGGTCAAGGTTCAACTTGACATCGCCCACACGCTCGCCACCACTCGCCAAGTTCGTGCCATCATCACTGCCCCCCTACAAAAATCGGTGATGATAGATGGTGGGGTGTGCCTAGATAATGGCGATAAATTTAGCGGTCATACCGAGTATTTTATGCACAAAGCAGGCGTGGATAAGGTCGTGATGATGCTTGCCAATGCCAAGATGAAGGTTGCCCTAGTAACCACGCATATCCCCCTAAAAGACGTACCCAGTGCCATCACACCCCAAGAGATTCGCCAAACGGTGCAAATCACGCACGATGAAATGGTGTATAAATTTGGCATAACTCGCCCCAAAATCCTAGTTTGTGGACTAAACCCCCATGCAGGCGAAGACGGACATCTGGGTGATGAAGAGCTGACCGTGATTAACCCTGTTTTGCAGACATTTGCCAAACAAGGCATGGATGTCAGTCTTGCCATGCCTGCCGATACACTCTTTACCGAGCGGAATTTGGCGGCGGCGGATGTGGTGATTGCCATGTATCATGACCAAGGGCTTGCTCCCTTAAAATCGCACGGTTTTGGCGATACGGTCAATATTACTTTGGGTCTGCCCTATGTGCGTACCTCTGTTGATCATGGCACGGCATTGACGCTGGCAGGGACAGGGCAGGCGAGCAGCAGTAGTCTTAGGCGTGCCATTGATATGGCGATGATGATGAGTGGGGGCTGATGAGATTTTCGCTGTTTTAAATCCTACCACCGTCTTTTGCCATTGCCATGCTGTCTTTATGATGGGTTAATTTTAAATATAAAAATATGCCAAAGACGACATTAATCATACCTGTGATTAAAAACAGTTGGGCAATGGAGAGTTTTAATGCTGTTAGAATGATGATAGAGAAGATGGCAGAGCCGACCATAAATATCGCATTAAAGATATTATTTGCCCCAATAATACGTGAACGATGACTGATGGGGGCATAAGCCTGCATAAAGGCATATAATGGCACGATATAAATACCCCCTGATAGACCCAATAAAAACAAATCAGCAAACACCCGAATTGTGCCATTTAGATTTAATATCTCACTGATGGTATAAGTACCATGGGCAGGTGCGATGATATGTATGCCACTTAGTGACAAATACAAATCCACAGCAAATAAGCTAAGTCCGATGATGCCAATGGGCAAAAGTTTTAGGCTGATTTGGTTTTTGGTGAGTGTTTTACATAATAACGACCCAATGGCAGTACCAACAGAAAATAGGGTCAATAATAAAATCACCACAGATTCATTACCATGCAAAATCACTTTACTAAACTCAGGGGTTTGGGTTAAAAAAGTCGCCCCATAAAACCAAAACCAGCTATTGCCCAAAATGATAAAAAATAATAACGGCAAACTGTATAAATATTTGATGACCCCAAAACTGGTGCGAAAAATATGATAATCAATATCTAAGTTGGGTTCGTGGGGTGCAATAGCAGGCACAAAGCCAGATGCAATAAAACCCAAAACGGCGATAAATAAGGTGGTTGCTGATATCCACACAAGCGAGTTATCAAGCTGGGTTAAGACCCCTGCCAACATCATGCCTGTTAAGATGGCAAGACTGGTACCCGTCTGAAACAGCCCATTTGCCCCGACCAGCTCATCTTTGTGCATGACTTCGGGCAGATAGGCATATTTGACAGGACCAAAAAAGGTAGAATGCGTGCCCATCAAAAATAACGCCACAAACAGCAAGGGATATAACTCAAAGACAAACCCGACCGCCGCCAAAGTCATGATGATGATTTCTAATACTTTAAGTTTTTGGGTGAGTTGTGATTTTTCGTATTTATCGGCGATTTGCCCTGCCAATGCCGAAAACAAAAAGTAAGGCAGGATAAATAGCAAGGCGGCAAGGTTGTTAAGCAAGCTGACCGCAACCCCCATTTTGGCGGCGGCGGTGTAGGTAAGCACCAAGATGAGTGCTTGTTTGAATATGTTGTCATTAAATGCCCCTAAAAACTGAGTGGCAAACATTGAACTAAAACGACGAGTTTTAAATAAAGAGAATTGGGATGCCATGATGCTTTGTGTTGATAATAGAAATGTTGTTGTTTATAATAGCAGAGATTTTTAAAATTTTTAAAATTTATCATGAAAAAAGTTGTATCTGTACACAAAAAAACACACCTGCTCTTGTGCTTGCATGCCCTGATGGGGGTTGGGGCATTGCCTGCGAGTGCTGGTCAGTTGCCGACCTTACCGCCCGCAGTCAGCCCTGATGCGTCCATGTCTGAGATGGCAGGCGAGACCAACAATAGCGAGCCAAGCAAGACAGATAATGATGGAATGAATAATGGCAAGCTGAGCGATACAGAGATGTTGGCGAATGGTCTGCCTGATGATGTGTTTTTTGGGGACATGTCCGCCAGTCAAATGCTGACCACGGCAGAGATTGAGAAAAAATTACAAGATGCCAGTACGGACAACCGCTTTTATGAGACAGCAGATGTCAGTCATGCCGACACCCGCCATGAAGATGGTTTTGCCAAGATTGAAGATGGCGACATTGCCACGCTTGGCACGGATAAGACGCCCATCGGGCTGGACGAGAGTGCCATTACCAAATTGCCCACTTATGAGAGTGTGACCGCAGGGCAGGATGAGACACAAAGCGAGCTTGACCCGACCGCTTATTTGCCTGAGTACGAATACGAAGCGAACACACCGCCCCCACGTCCTGATGCCGTCGTTGATGAGATTAAACCGCCAAATCTCATCAAACGCCTGTACAGCCGCCTGTTCAATGACGGCGTAGAAGCGGTCACTCGCCTAAAAGTCAATGTCTATCACGGGGGCGAGCGTGTGGGCTGGAATACGGCGGTGGAGAGTTTGGATGACTTTGAAGCCCTGCGAGCCAAGATGATGGCAAGACGTATGAATAACGCCAAAGCCACCGACAATGCCGACAAAGTCGCCCGTAAAACCCTAAAATCCGAACCATTTGCCAACATCGTGACCGCCTTAGAAGAGATTAGTGCTGAGAGTGTGGCAGACTTTGGGGCGTCGGTGGCACGCCTTAGGCAGACGGTCATCACCGCAGGTCAAGCGGTGGGTTATTATGATTTAAATTTTAGCATAGAGCGGGCAGGGGCAGGCGAGATAAATCTGGTCATGCATGATTTGGGCGAGCCTGTCGTTGTGGATAATGCGGTACTGGATGTGCGTGGTCTGGGGGCGGATGACCCTGCCTATGTCCAAGCCCAAGACAACGCTCCGCTCAAACAGGGCGATGTCTTTCATCATGGCAAATATGAAGACAATAAGGCAATCATTGATGAAGTCAGTGGCGAGCATGGTTATTTTGATGGTAGATGGCTTAGCAACTCTGCGGACGTGATACTGCCTGATAATGTGGCGGACGTGAACTTGGTCTATGATACAGGCGAGCAATACCGCTTTGATGATGTGGTGTTTTTTACCGTGGATAAGAACACAGGTCAGCTGACGACCGACCCTGACAAACTGCCCGTCAAGCCCGAAGTGCTACGCAAACTGGTCACCTTTGAGATGGGTGATGCCTATAATCGCACCGCCACACGCAACCTAAGCAATAACTTACTTGCCACGGGTTATTTTAATGCGGTCAATACCGAGATAGTCCTACCCAGTCAGACCCCAGAGACGGGGATTAATTTTGAAAATACCACTGCCCGAGCCGAGACGGATGATGGTAGCCAGACGGTGGATTTGGGTGATGGCGTGACGGCGACCATCGACCCGATTGACTTTACCACAAGTGAGATTATCAGTGATAAACTGGCGTTGGTCAAACAAAAAGCCGAGCAACTCTATAACGCCCCTGACGACCGTCTGCTTGTCACCGACAGCAGTAAGCAGTCACGCAGTATCCTAGGGCGTATCTCGGATGCGGTCAGTAGCGTGGCTAAGATGATACTGCCTGATGAATCCAGCGATGTCCTGCCAGAGCTACCCGAAGGCGTAGAGTCGCCTGTATTGGCAGGGCGAAAAGGTGGGCAGGATGTCTATGAAGACAAAAAAGTGCCACTATATATCTTTGTGATGTCGGACAAGCCCCGAGATGCCCAAATCGGTGTGGGTTGGGGGTCAGATAGTGGGGCAAGACTCATTACCAAGATTGAGCATAATCTCTTAAACCGAGATGGCATGCAAGCAGGGGCGGATGTACGGATATCACAAAACAAAAAAGGTGTAGATACTTACATTACTCGCCCCATCGGTCACCCCTTAAATGATAAAGCCAAAGCATCACTGGGCTATAACGAGGAGAGAATTAATCAAGGTGTGGGGAATTTTGATTTATCCAGCAGAACCTTAGAGACAGGATTAAGCCGTAATCTTGTCAAAGACAATGGTTGGAATATTACCTATTCGCTACGATATCGCCTAGATGGGCTTGAAACCAACGCCCCACGAGAGACGTGGCAGGATTTGCCAGTGCAGTTTGAAGATGGCAAGCCTACCCAAGAAGCCCTGCTACTGGGCTATGCCATGAATAAGATGGTGGCGGACAATCTGGCAAACCCCATGCGGGGCTATCGTCAGCACTACTCATTAGAGCTTGGCAAACAGGGCTTATTAACCGATACCGATATGGCAATACTAAGAGCGGGGGTAAGTGGCGTGTATAGCTTTGGTGATAACAGCCATGGAAAAGACCGTCAGCACCAGCTGATTGGCAGTCTTAATTTGGGCTATTTGTGGGCAGATGACTTTAATGCTGTACCGTATAAATTACGCTTTTTTGCAGGTGGCGACCAAAGCATTCGTGGCTACAACTATGACAGCTTATCACCTTTATCTGATAAAGGTTATCTGACAGGAGGTCAAGCCTTAGCCGTAGCAAGCGGTGAGTATAACTATGAAGTCCTAGAAGGGCTAAGATTGGGTGTATTTGCCGATGTGGGCAATGCCTATGATAAGGATTTTAAAAATGACACCAAAGTTGGAGCAGGCGTGGGTGTGCGTTATGCCTCCCCGGTAGGACAGGTGCGACTGGATGTGGCAACGGGCGTGGGAGAAAAAGATAAATCGGTGAAATTGCACTTCTTTATCGGGGCTCCTTTTTAAAAATTTAAATGATAAGTCCGTTCAAATTTGCATTTGAAATATTCGTGAGTATTGTAAATGGATGATGTCTTTGGATGGATTTGTAAGGGCAAATTGCAATTTGTCCCATATAAAGCTGTAAAGTATTGATTTTTAAGTGAGCAATTTTTTATTGTATGTTCAAATTTGGCATATATTCTTATTTGTTATGATGATTGATTTTACGTTGATTTTACATTAGACTTCTTTCCAAACCCCGATTTTTGTGGATTTTTAAAAACTTCAACCCCAATACTTATAAAGGTTTATTTTTAGTTTGGAAACAGGGCAATCGCACTACAAAATTTTACATGAAATTGATTAAAAATCAAGCAAATTTAGTATTTATAGTTAATTTTATCTAAATATATTTTTAATAAATTATTCAAAATATAATTGGTTTGGTGAGTTTTTAAATAATTTGTGTCTAAAAATTGCCAATTTCTTCAAAAACATAATTTTATTTGCTAAAAATTAAATATAGTGCGATTGCCCTGAGTTTGGAAAGAGATTTATTGAAAAATTGCTCAAATTATGGTTTAATGCATCATTTTTTATGATAATTTTTATCGCCTAACGACCACTGTTTGCCATGACTGACCACAAGCCCACCGACCCTAAAAATGCCACGCCTGATGATAAGGCAGGGACGGATTTGCCTCATCAGTTGGGTACAGACCCATCACACACACCGCCAAAACCCAAATGGCAGGTGTATCTCATTCGGCTGTTTGTCGCCATTGTCATCGTGCTTATGCTGATTTTTGCATTGCTGTTTTATGCCATTAGCACCGAGACTGGCACCAAATTTGTTTTAGAAAAAATCGCAACCGAGACTGGCACCAAGCTGTCCTATGGCAAAGGCAGTTTGCGTGGGGGTGTGTGGGTGAATGATGTCATCATCGCCCAAGGCGAAGACATGGAAATAAAGGTCAATCAAGCCTATGTTAAATTGGGCTGGCGAGCGGTCTTTGCCCGTCAAGTACATTTGGCAGAAGCGAGCATTGATAAGCTTGACATCATCAACCACAAACCGCCCACAGGCGAGCCGTTTGATTATGCGACCATTGATTTGCCCGTTAGCCTACGCCTACAAAACACGACCGCAAGCACAGTCAGTTATATCCAAAGTGATGGCACGGGCGGTTATAAAGACGCCATTTATCTGTACGACATTGCTTTGACAGATGGCAAATGGGTAGGGACGGATGTGCATATCAAAGGCGGGAGTCTTGACTTTAATCATGACGTGAGCGTGAGTAATGTCAATGGCGAGATTCGTCTGACAGGCGACTATCCGCTCTCCGCCACGGCGGATGTTAAGGTGTCCGCCTTGGATAAGGCGTATTTTGACACGCTACACGCCACCGCCAAAGGCACGCTCAAACGCACGCACGGCAAAGTCACCAGTAAATACAACAAACACGACATTCATGGTGAGTTCGTCGCCCAAGGGCTAGATGACGGCTCGCCATTTAGTGCCAAACTGTACGTCAATCATGCCGTTCTGCCCTATGCCGAGGAGCAGAACATCACGATAAAAGATGGGATAATTACCGCTGATGGCGTGGTTGAACGCATTGAGCTACGCATGAATGCCGACTTGACAGGTAGAGACATACCAACCGGTCGGTATTATGGTCGGGGCGTGGTGCGTGATGGTGGCATGGACATCGAGACACTGACGGCAGACACCCCGAGCGGACAGCTCCATGCTGATGGCAACATGGAGTGGTCAGATGAGTTCATGATGGATGTGACGGTGCGTGGCGATGGCGTGCGAGTGCGTGAGTTCATGCCTGTTGAATACACCGACTATCAGGCGTATCTGCCGATGGTGCTAGATGGGGCTTTGAGTTTTCAATATTTTTATCTGGACAAGGCGACCAATGAGACTCGCTTGGCATTTGACCTAGCCCAAAAAGATGGCGAGCGAGTGCAGGCAACGCTCGCCCAAAGCCAAGACAGCCCTAACGCCCCGTGGCGGATTCATGCCGATTGGCAAAACTTGGTGCGAACAGGCGTGCCAAACATTGATAACATCAATAGCCCACACGGCACGGCAAGCATTCGCCTAGAAGAGGGGCGAACCTACATTGAGGGCAAGGCAAACGTCAAGGCGTTATCGGTTGCCCCTGTGGGGGATTATGACATTCGTGCCAATATCGAAAAGGGCGAGCGGATTCATCTGATGGACTTTCATTATCAAGGCGAGCTTGGGGGCTTGACGGGGACAGGGCGGATTGACCTTGCTACAACCAGCACGCCGTTGGCTTGGCAGTTTGATTTGGCGACCGATGGCTTTATGCCCAATGCGTATTTTGACATCCCTGATAAGACCCCATTTTCACTCATCAAAGGCACCATCCTAGCCACAGGGCGAATGCGTGAAGATGGGCAAAATACCAAGGCAAAGACAAATACCACAAGCTCGCCCAAAGAGCCAAATCATACAAGACAGTCGCATGAGATTAACATCATTCGCTCGGACTTGACAGCGACCCTTGCTGATGACAGCACCATGACTCTATCAGGCGAGGGCAAGGCGTTGGTGCAGATGGCAGGTGCGGACGTTAGTCATTTTACCGCCGATTTTAAGGGCAGATTTGGTCAGAGTCTACTGCCCAAGGTTGGCACGGGCGATATTGTGCTTGGGGTTTATGGCAACTTAGATAAGATGAACATCAACACCCTAGACTATCGCACGCCCAAAGGCGGGCTGTCAGGTTCGGGGGTGTTGACGCTCGCCCAAGGCATTGGTTGGGACATCAAGGCTCGACTTGATGAGATAGACACGTCTACTGTGGTGGATAATACGAGCTTGCTTGCTGTCATCACAGGCGACATGAGTAGCACAGGCAGTTATCAAGATGGTAAACTGGGCAAACTTACCGCCAAATTTGACGGTCAAGTCGCTCATGATGACGTGCCAGACGGTCAGCTGATGGTAGATGTTAGCGGAGCGAATGACCGCTTTGTGGTACATCGCTTGGAGCATACAGGGGGGGCAGGTGAGCTGTCAGCGTCAGGGACGGTGGATATCGGGCAGATGGCGTGGGATTTGACGGCGAAAATGAATGCCTTGAACATCGGTCGCTTTGTGCGTGACATGGACAGCGAGCTGACAGGGGGCTTTACCACGACAGGGCGGTGGGGTAAGGACATTCAGCGTATCGCCATTGATGGCTTGGCTCTGACAGGTGTCATGCGAGGGCAGGATGTGACTGCCACAGGGTCGCTGTCGGGGGAGTTTGATTTGCCTGATGATTTGGGTGGATATATTGGCAGTCTAAAAACCAGTCCTGAGAGTTTTGACTTGCAAAGCATTACCGATTTTCAGCGTCAGTTGGAACAAAACACCAGACAAACCCGCCAAATCATCCGTAAGCTAAATGCCGAGAAAGTCCAAGTTCGCATGGGCGATAATGTCGCAAGCATGCATGGCAATGAGCAAAATCTCACCACAGCACTTAATCTTACCGACCTAAGTCAGCTCACTCCGAGTGCTCGGGGGGCGATAAAAGGCGGTGTGATTTTGGTGGATAATCGCACCGAGTTACCGACCATTTATGTGGATTTAAATGCCAATGACGTGCGTACAGCGGATGTCATTGTCCAAAAGGCGAGCTTGGTGGGTAAGATTGTCAATCTGGGCAATGCCCCCAGTCAGCTATTAGTTGAGGTGTCAGACATCATCGCCATGGGACGGGTAGTGAAGTCGGCACGGCTTGATTTTAAAGGCACGCAGGATAAGCACGAGTTGGCACTGACGACCAAAAATGCTCAGGTGGAGGCACGTGCCAAAGTGGTGGGCGGTTTTAACAGTCAAACCAAGACTTACCAAGGCGTACTGGGCGAAGGGCGGATGGAGACCCGCTTTGGGCTGTTATCACAAAGACAGCCGACCGAGTTTAAGATAGGACTAGATAAGAGCTTACAAATCGCCCCGCACTGCTGGCAGACAAGTAAAACCCGTGCAGGCGGTACAGGGTCGCTGTGCCTACAAGACACGCTGGTCTATACCCCCAATGAAATCAAAGCGGATTTGGTCATCCAAGACCTTGATACGTCCGTACTCTCGCCTGCCATGCCCAGTGATATCTTTTGGCATTCTAAGTTAAATGGCAAAGCCAAAATCAGTCATAAAAAAGGCAATGCCAACCCCCAAATTAATGCTGTACTATATTCGGATAATGGACGACTGGGACTGTATGGCGATGATACAGGCTATGTGGAAATGCCCTATGAGCGTATCTCGGTCATCGCCCAAAGTACGCCCACAGGGCTAAAACTACGCACCGATGTGGCAGGGACGATAGGCGAAGGCTATGCTGATGTGCTGATGAATCCATTCGCCGATGACAAGCCCATCTCGGGGGCGGTGGTGGTTAATGACATTAATTTGGCGGTGGTGCGTCCATTTTTGCCAAGCCTAAAAGCCCTATCGGGCAACGTTACGCTCCAAGGTGGTGTGGGCGGTACGCTGTCTCGCCCCTTGTTCTATGGTAATGCTGAGCTGACGGATGGGCATTTGGCGGTCATGGATGTGCCTTTGGATTTGACAAACATCAACCTATCAGCTCAGGTATCAGGCACGCAAGCGACACTGACAGGTGATTTTGTTGGTGGGCAGGGGCAGGGCGTGCTGACGGGGCAGGTAGATTGGCAACAGGAACTCCAAGCCAAAGTAAATCTCTCCGCCGATGATTTGACCATCAGCTCGCCCCCCATGGTCGTGGCACAGGTCAGTCCCGACCTTGAAGTGGTGGTCAAGCCCTTATCTCGCTATGTGGACATCAAAGGCGTGGTGGTCATACCATCAGCGACCATTCGCCCGCCCGAAGCACAGGGCGATGTCGTGGTTCAGTCGCCTGATGTGTCGGTGCTTGACCGTCGCCTGTCGGGCAATGTCGCACAGGTGTTGGCAGTGTCCGCCCCATGGAGTATCAATGCTGACATCGGACTGGATTTGGGCGATGATGTGACATTCCGTGGTTTTGGTGCTAAACTCCCACTGGCAGGGGCGTTGCACCTGACCCAAAGCGGACAGGGAAAAACCCAAGCCCGGGGCGTGATACAGGTGTCTGAACGCACCAAGATTGATGGTATTGGGCAAAATCTCGAACTCAACTATGCCCAAATTCGCTTTAATGGCGATATGCTAAACCCCCGTCTATCTATCGAAGCTGAAAAAGAGATAGAAGGACAAACGGTGGGTGTACGCATCAAAGGCACGGCAAATGCTCCAGATATTAGCGTGTTTAATAACGCAGGGCTGTCCGAACAACAAGCGATGAACGCCATCATCACAGGGCGACTGTCACCATCGGCAGACAGTCAAATCTCCGAACAAGGTTTTCGCTCGCAGGTCACCAATAACTTAGCGGCGGCAGGGTTAAACCTTGGTTTGTCAGGCACACGTGGACTTACCAACCAAATCGGCAGTGCGTTGGGTTTTGAGAGCTTGACGGTGGACGCGTCAGGTAATTCAAGCGACACGCATGTTAATGTTACAGGCTACATCACGCCTGACCTATATATCCGCTATGGTGTGGGCGTATTTAATGCCGAGACTGAACTGTCCATGCGATATCAGCTGACCCGCCGTGTCTATGTACAGGCGACATCTGCCGCTGAAAACATGGTTGATGTGATTTATCGTTGGAAGTTTTAGGTTGGATAATGGGATAAGTATAATTTACTTCATTCTCAACTTAAAATGGTAACTTGTTGATTTTTCAATGATTATTTTTAGAGTTGTAGGGGCGAATTACATTCGCCCTTGAAAAGTCAATCACTTATACAAAGTTGGGAATGGGGTATAATTTATCCTTACCTATTTGCTAAAAACCAAAAAGCACACCACGATTAGGGGCGTACTTTTTGGTTTGGAGTTTATGAAAATTTTGATAAATTATTTGGTTAAAATCAAGCGGTTATTGCGTGTCAGGCGCAAGCGATATTCTTCGCCCTGATGTTCAATCCGCACTTCCTTGGTCAAAGCGAATAAGTTTTGTGAATGCAGGGTGGGCAGACGAGTGGATTCACGGTTGCTAAAATAACGAGCGATGGTCATGGTCATGACAAGTTTCCTTATGATTGGACGGGTTGCGGATATTTTTCCGAGCCGTCTGGCTGATAATAACTATTAGCTTAAAATGATAATTTTATCTAAACACTAAATTTTTACAAACAATAAAATTTATCATTTGTTGATATAATATCAAATTTTTCTAAGATTGCAAATATAAATTGCAAAATTTGATAAATTTGACCATTTTTCTGATAAAAGGTATAAATATGACTACCAAAGGCAAAAATTCTCCAAAAATCACCCCTGTGGCGGTAGCGGTATTGCGATATGGCGATGAATTTTTACTGGCGACCCGTCATGCTCATCAACATCAAGGCGGTAAATTGGAATTTGTTGGCGGTAAGATTGAGCCAGATGAAACACCCCAAACCGCCCTAATCCGTGAAGTGAGTGAAGAGCTTGGCTTGGATATTAGTAATAATGCGATGAGTGAGCTTGGGCAAGTTTATCACGATTATGAAGATAAAGCAGTTAGACTATATGTGTATGATATTATTTTGAGTGATAGCCAATATCTTGATTTTAAAGACAAAAAATTTGGCTTGGATAATCAGGCTTTATTATGGCTTGATAAAATGACTTTATTACAAAGTGATGAACGGTTTCCGCAAGCAAATCAGCAGATTTTGATGTGGTTGGATAGTATGTAAATTAAAAAATACCCCTATTTTTAAAATAAATAACCCTTGTCAAAACACCCAAATTCCTTTAAAATTTGGGTGTTTTGTTATATTATCCATTCCATTCATTCATGATAGGACAGCATATGAGCATTTATCAAGACCACCTAACCAAACGCCAAACCCAAGAAACCCAAGCAACAGAACTGCTTGTTGCCCTTGCCAAATTGTCTACCCAAAACGTCAATGTTCTGTTTTTTGGTGAGCGCGTGGCGTTGTCGGTATCGGACATTCTGGCCAAGCACGCCAAGGCAGGACTTGACGTGGCGGACACCCTTGCCCTTGCCAAAGACATCACCGCTACCAATATCACCGCCGATTTGGGACAAGCGGTCAAAGAAGGTAAAAAAGCAAGCGATTTTGCCAATGGCACCGAAATCCCTGCCACGGACGTGGTACTCTATGGCTTTGGGCGTATCGGGCGTATCTTGGCACGTCTACTTATGAGCCGTCCTGCCTCTGATAAGGGCTTACAACTAAAAGCCATCGTGGTACGCCCCGCAGGAGACGGCGACCTTGATAAGCGTGGTTCGCTATTGGAGCGTGATAGTGTGCATGGCTGGTTTGACGGCTCGGTGGAGATTGACAACGCCAATAGCGGTATCATCGTGAACGGTCGCTTTATCAAATTCATCTACGCCTCTGACCCCAGCGAGATTGACTACACCGCCCACGGCATTGATAATGCTATCGTGATTGACAATACAGGTAAATGGAAAGACGAAGCAGGGCTTGGCAAGCACCTAGCAAGCAAAGGCGTGAAAAAAGTACTACTCACCGCCCCTGCCAAAGGCGACATCAAAAACGTGGTCTATGGCGTAAACCATGACACCATCGGGGGCGACACCATCGTATCGGCAGCGTCTTGCACCACCAACGCCATCACGCCAACGCTAAAAGTGCTACACGACACCTATGGTATCGTAAACGGACATATGGAAACCGTCCACGCCTTTACCAACGACCAAAACTTGGTAGACAACCACCACAAATCCGACCGCCGTGGTCGTGCCGCTCCCTTAAATATGGTCATGACTTCAACGGGAGCTGCCTCTGCTGTATCCAAAGCCATTCCTGAGTTAAAAGGCAAACTCACAGGCAACGCCATTCGTGTGCCAACGCCAAACGTCTCGCTTGCGATTTTAAACCTTAACTTTGACAAAGCAGTCGGTTCTGCTGATGAGCTAAACGCCTTTATCAAAGAAAAATCACAAAGCGAGCAGTGGCAAGAGCAAATTGACTACTCAGACAGCCCAGAGGCGGTATCTACCGACTTTGTTGGTTCTGAAAAAGTGGCGATTTTTGATGCTAAGGCAACCATCGCCACCGACAACCGTGCAACCTTGTATGTGTGGTATGACAACGAAATGGGATACAGCACGCAGGTCATTCGTGTGGCGGAAGTGATGGCGAATAATTAATCGGTTGTTTATTTGCTAAATTGGTTGTTAATGACAGGGTATTTGTGTTATGCTGACAAATACCCTGTTTTGTTGTAAATTTAAAGATTAATAAACGTCTTTTTGAGTTATTTTTTGAGCATTGTTATGAAAATCAAATCTTTATTAGCTCCCACCCTAACCGCCATCGGACTTAGTATGGCACTTGCCATGCCAACCACTGCATTTGCCCAAACTTGCAAAGTTACCGACCCGACAGGCACTCCGCTTAATGCCCGTGCCACGCCTAACGGTAAAGTTATCGGGCAAGTCAAAAATGGTACGACTGTCTATGTCTCAGAGTATGATTATGATGATAAAGGACGTCCATGGGCATTGGTATTTAATGCCAGAACTGATAGATACATCGGTTGGGTGTTTCGTGAGTTTATCAGTTGTTACTAATTTGGGTGCTTTTTAAAAAAAATTTTAAAAAAGTGCTTGACGTCTGCCAAAAATGCTATATAATACGCACCCATACAGCGAATGCTGATATGCGGGAATAGCTCAGTTGGTAGAGCACAACCTTGCCAAGGTTGGGGTCGCGAGTTCGAATCTCGTTTCCCGCTCCAAATTTTAAAAAGCCCAAATCGAAAGGTTTGGGCTTTTTTGTTGTTTGAGACTTAAGGAATATAGGGGAGTGAATTTTGATTGAAGATGGTTATTACAGAGTTGCTCAGTTTGTCTATATGAGCTATGGCTGTTTTGTATTAGAGTTATTGCGAAATTCAAAAATTTTGGCTTGCAAACCTTGATTTATTGGATTTAGAATTTTGACAAGCTCGATAAAATCTTAATCTCGCAAGAGGTCTATTATACTAAATATCACACCTAAATATCATAAAGATTAAAATTCTCATAGTTATACATCGGCTTTTTACAAAACCGCTTATAGGTTGGTGTTACCACAGTTCTGTCAGAATAGACTTCTATTTTAAAAGAGCAGGAGGGTTTTTGATGATTTTCTATTGGTTTTGTAGAAAAATTTACATGAAAACGTTGATAAATATTATTGTTAGTTAAATATTTTCCGCCATATCTTATTTCAATAGAAACGTAAACCTGATTTTGTTCATGGTGATACTTTGGATTTAAGAAATATTTTGATTTTCCATTCCTTTTTATGTCATAATAATATTTAAAACTTTTATATTCATCCTCATCTTCAAAATCAAAACTATCTTCATTTTTATGTTTGTATTGAAAATTTGAGAAAGAAATTTGTTTGCCTGTTTTATTGTGTATTTCAAATACTGTATCGTAAAAAAATATAGATAATTGTACGTATAAATACATTGTTGTGACGCAAAAAATAAAAAAAGAAGTTTTTTTATATTTCTTTATCAATTTGACTAAATTTAATTTTTTCATTTTTTAATCCTATTTGGATTGCTTGGATTGTTGCACCAATGGATTTGTTTTGAGTTTGGTAGTTGGTTTTGTGGTATGTTATCTACAATGCCTAACAGACTGTTATGGGGTTAATAAGATTGTGATTGGTGTTTTGGATTGTAAGGATTAAAATTCTCATAGTTATACATCGGCTTTTTACAAAACCGCTTATAGGTTGGTGTTACCACAGTTTTATCAGGATCAACTTCTATTTTAAAAGAGCAAGAAGGTTTTTGGTTGGGGTATGTGGGTTCATCTATAAAGCTAGCGTGATTCATCTCTATGAAATCCGTAGTGTAGAAATTAAGAGTCAAACGTCTTTTTTCTTTTCTCCAATATTTGCTATTAGATACTAGTGTTATTGATTTCTGTTTTGTTAAATCATAGTAAGATTTCAAGGTTGATAATTCTTCGTCACTAAACATAGGGTCTATAACATTGGGAATCTCTGCTTTTGTATATTTAATTAGATGATTGCTTTTATTATATATCTTGAAAGTTGTATCATAATAAAATAAAGAAAACTCACTGTATATTGAAAATAAAAATATTAAAAATACAAAAAAAGAAGTTTTTTTATATTTCTTTATTAATTTTACTAAATTTAATTTTTTCATTTTTTAATCCTATTTGGATTGCTTGGATTGTTGCACCAATGGATTTGTTTTGAGTTTGGTAGTTGGTTTTGTGGTGTGTTGAAAATATACAACATGTCTTCAGGGGTTAATTTGTCAGCAAATTTACCACGTTTTTTATAAAGCTCAAAGCCAATTTTCATTGCAGTATTGTCATCTAAGGTATCTGCTCTTGGCAATCTTCTTTCTTTGAATGCAGATATAATATCACTCCCAACTTGTTGCACCCAAGATCCTGACAGCAAGGCCTGCTCGGAAAACCCAACACTAAGCCCAACATAGCCATAGTGAATATTTGACCATATATCATAGAAATAATCAAATTTTTTATATTTATGATAATGGCTGTGAGAACATGCCCCTCTAGGAGTTAGTCTATGTACTGTTACTTTTAGTAATTTTTCATCTGTTACTATCTGCCACTTATGATCCCAAGGCTTATTCGTATCAACCATGTCATGCCATAATTTAAGCGATATTATGGGGTTTCTTTGGATTTCTGGGTTACGAATGGGTTGTCCGAATTCAAATGGGTCTTTAATTTTGCCAATTCTCTCATTTGACTTATCAAACTCTCTTTGTAATTCTGCTCCTATCTCTCCGGTATTATGATAACGAATTTTTTGAGCAACCAAGGATTTTACGTTTCTCTTAATCTCGCCGACAATATATTTCGCTACTTCTATCGCTCCATCTTGATTGTGAGGACAGATTGCTGTTTTTGTGCATTGGTGGCGGTGGTGGTTTGTATTGTGTTCATAAATACGGTTTTTGTATTTATGGCGTCAGAGTTTAACATCACTTGTACGTTAAATAACCTTAAGTATTAATCAGGAACATCACAACCGCCAGATTGTAAATAGTTATCAGAAAAATAATTAAAATACTCACAATAGACAGTTTCATTAATATGGGGGTTAAATGGATAAAATTTAACATCAAAAATAATAAAGTCTCCATTGTATAAAACCACAAGAAAACAAAGAGAAAAAAGTATTATTTTAAATCTTTTTAATAAAAATAATTTTACTTTTTTATTTAAAATCAACAATAAATAAACAACAGGAGTTAAAACCATCAGATTTAATAAAAATCCAAGATAATAAAATTCAAAAAAATTAGATATTGATTTAGAGCACCAAACCCAAATAAATTCATATAAAGAACGAGTATGAAGTACACTAACCCAATAAAAATTGGTAATAATCCAAGCAGCTATAAGAATGGCGTGTGATAAAATTTTAATATCAATCATCAATTCTAAATCCTATACCAGAAGTTTGGGTATTGTCTTTATGAAGAGCCGCTCTAACTTTCCATTTTTTATTTAAATATAAAAACACAGAATCACTGCCATCACAAGCAAAGGCATGAATACAGCCCTCACCTTCAAATAAGTCTCTAAATGCATAATAACTCATTTTTGCGGTTTTATCTTCCTCTAAAAATATCACCACATTACCATTGGATTTGATACCAAAGCCCACTTGTCCCGATCTTGAAGCCAGATTTAAATCATGAAATTTCTTAGAGCTTCTTTGCAACAGATATTTTTTATGCTCTGGTTTAGGCTCTCCATATAATATAATATCTTTTAAATCACTTTTGGTATACACATTTTTTTTCTCCATAAAGCAGACTATTAATAATTAAAGGACACAGTCCCCCTATCCCTGTATGATGCTGTGTTGTTGGGTCTCCTTCTTTTACTATCCATTGATAATCAAGGGTTTGAGAGATGCTCCAAAGACCAGGTGAGGGCATACCATAAATCTCATCATTGGCAAGAATGGACAGTCCTTGATTGGCATTTGTACCAATGTTATAGCCATACCATTGCCCATTAATACACACATCAAAATCTCCCATTTTTTCTAAAGATGCTCGGTGAACCGTGCTACTAAAAGGGTCGGGTAAATATATGCCATATTGCAAAATGGGTGTCATTCTAACCTTTTTCCTTTTAAAATCACTTTATGTACGCCCGTCTCTTTAAAAAATACATAGTCAATTTTGCTCATTAGACAGAATCCTTAAAATTTAATTGAGACTCAGAAATCTTTTGATAAAATTCTGCAAATTCTGACTGTTTCCATTTTAAGGTATGAATATGCTCCAAAACAATCAAATATCTATTTAACCCATTCATAAGTATCACATTGGCATTATCCTGACCAAATCTTGTGACATAGTCTTTCTTTAATTGATTTAGATTCTCAAATTGCTGGGATAACGAATGCGAAGTATCAGCCATACTTCCAACAATCGTTAACTCATTTTCAATCTTATAATCAATACCATCTATAGTTATTGTCTTTGAGTTTGCAATATTCTTTGGTGGTATGTAATAAATTTTATTATCAAGTGACAGCCAAAATTCTTGGATTTTAATGTTGTCAATAAATAATTCCCCGCATTCAGAAAATCCACCCTGTTTTTCAATACAACCCAAAATACCTAAACTGGCTGTTAGTTGGTTTGGTGTCAACTTTAATTTTCCTATTTCTGATAAATTGGGTTTTAATAAGATGTTTGGGCAGTCGCTTGTGAGAGTGTGGCTTTATACGACCGTCATCAGTGATGTAGAAACTTGATGTGTCACTGACGACCACGATGCTGTCTTTGGCTTGTATGGCGATGATAAAAGTCATAGTACGCCCTAATCAATATCTATGATGACATGGGGGTTTTCTTTGGGTTGCCCAAGCCAACTGTTACGCCCTAGTGGGTGCAAAGTGTCTAGGCGACTGGGGCGGATGTCGTCTTTATCGACAATGATTTTGATGTCAAATTGATAGCTGTGCTTGGTGTATCGGACGACCCACCTGATGAGCTTATCAAATAGATATCCTCCTTTTAAAAAATCCAAATATTTAGCAGTGCTCACAGGCCCGATGATGACTCGAAATTTTTGAGTGGCATCAAAATAATGTGTGCCAATCAAAAGCCCTGAACCTAAAGGCTCTAAAAGCTGAGAGGAAAGGGTGGTTGTGTGTGCTTCGGCAGGAATCCATTCGCCAATATTTTCTTCTATCTGTATGGGTGTATCAAAGTAGCCACTGAGTATCTCAATGAGATTGTGTGTGGGCATATTTTGATTGAGTAATAAGCTAGAATAGTAAAACTGGCTGTATTTTAACAGTCCCTCCATGCCCTCATCAGCCAAAGGCTGGTTGCCAACAAAGCCAGCGATGTGCTCACTAAATAGAGGATTGCTCTTATTGTCAAGCATGACCGCAGGTTCTGAACTAAGCCACGCTTTATAAAATAGGCTGATTAGACGATGATGAAAGATGTCTAAAAAATCGTTAAAGGTATGATCTTTTTCGTGTAGATTCTTCTCATAAATCGTCTCGGATAGGTGCAAGGGTAGGGCACCGTTTGCCCCTAGCATGCCAAAGCCTTTTATCTTGACTTTGAGAAATTTACCCTGTGAGGTGATTTGGTGTACTTGTCGCTCCTGAAATGATAGTTTGGCGAGCTGTCCAAATCGCACGTTGTGCTCTGTTAGTTGTACCTCGTCTCCGATGTTTCTAGTAAGATTGGCGTGCAGATGTAAATATCTAAGTAGAGCAAACAGTTGCATGTCATCGGTGTTTAAAGGGGTTGCTTGAACTGGGATATCAGATGACATAACTACTCCAAAGAACTCAATGTGGCAATAATCTCATTCTTTTTATTGCGTAATGTTAGTTTGGTAAAATGATTGATGGGCGAATACCCTTTTAGATGACTGAGCAAAACACAGCCCCAAATATAAGGATGGGCATGACTCATGACTGCCTCATCTATGATGATTTCAAAATGTAAGCCATTTAAGGGGATGAGCTTGCGATTGCGTTTGTGGCTTTCGTGAGTTTTGCAGGCTGTAATGCTAATGATTGCATCAATCTGTGCTTTAAAAGATTGATTTTTTGACATTTCATGAATGGTCAGCAGACTGTCTTTGATATGGTTGGTTAGTGATTCTACATTATTCAAATCATCAATGATGAAATTAGAGGCGATCAGATTCATCAGTCGCCACTGGGCGACAGTGTGAGAGGGTGAGTCCAAAGGTTCGGTGAAACGACACTGCCTAACGATTTTGGTAATCTTGAATCGGTCATCAAGTTGCAAATCTTCATCAAGCGTCCAGCTGATGTCTCTGACCAGACTTCGGTTGCTACACCAAGCTTCAACCGATAGTTGATTTAGGTCGTGCTGAGTGATGTGTTGATATTGATTAGTGATGGTAACATAGCATTCATTACCCTTGTAGGAGTTGTTTGTAGAGGCTAGTTGGTTTGAGCGATAGGTGTCAGTATAAAATCCAACATCTTGGGTGCTCTCCAAGGTGTGATAACCATCGACTTTGTAGATGGGTTCAAAAGATTTTATTTTGGTATTGACTGAATTAAATCCTTCCATGGATTTTATGGAGATAATTTCAAAATCTTTGGCTCTGATTTTGTCCATGACGATGTGTTGTTCGTTGGTATTTTGGTTGATGACAAAACGTGTTTTTTTGATAAAATGATTGCTAATAATCATGCTGTTTAGGTCTAGACAATCATGGGTGAGATATTTTTCGATATTATCAGAAAAGTCACTTAAGCCAAACGATAAAGTAAACTCCACCATGTCATCAGAGGAGGTTTTTTTATGTCGTTTTAGGCAATCTATTATGATAGCCTGTAAATCGTTTATGGTAAAGAACAAGGTCTTTTCAGGCAGTATGCTGTATTCCACCACATCTTTTAAATGGCTGATTTTTCTATCGTTGGATATGTCAAGATTAAAATCCATGCCAGTAAGCTTAATTTTGGGGGAGTAGATGTTTTTATGGTCTTTTTGACCGACACTAAGAGAAGTGGCTTTGGTTGATAGGTGATATAATAGCTCTGTGGCGGTATAATGGTCGGTATTTTTGATGTAAAAATGGATACAAGAAAAGTCAATGTCCTTAATGGACAGTGTTTTTGGAAAGCTAAAAATGATGTCTAATTTGGCTTTTTGGCGTTCTTGGGAGAGGTAATTGTTTTTAAAGGTCTTGATGTAATTGACTTTTTGGATGTGAAAAGGAGTGATTTGTAGCGGATGACAGGTGGAAAAGTTGCAGGTAGCTGTATTCTTTTTTTTGGCATGCGTGAATACGGAGCTCTGAGCAGGAATGATAAAGGGGGTGTTCTCATTGGTGTAACAAGAGACGATGGCACAGCTGGGTATGACCTTATTAAAACTTGGTTGGATGACTTGAAAGATGTGTTCTAGAAATTTGGGGTATTGCTCATCGATTTTTAGATTGATGCGAGCAGTTAAGAAGCTCACTGCTTCAATCAATCTTTCAACATAAGGGTCTTCTATCTCTGGTGCTAATAACCCAAGATGTCCTGCCACGGCAGGATGCTCTTTGGCAAATTCTTTACTGGCTTCACGAAAATTTTTTAGTTCTTGATGGTATTTTTCCAAAAAGTTGCGGTTCATGACATGCTCCTAGATATTATGTTGGGTTAAAACTGCCTGTTTCTAAGTCTAGTTTGGTGGTTAATACAAATCGCTCGGGATGTGGGCTTGAGCGTATTAGCCCTGTGATTTGTATGCTTACTTGATTGTGTAGGATGTCATCGGCGTGCTTTGTTAGGCATTTTACCTCCAAGCTTTCTGGCAGTATCCGACTTTCAAAGGCTCTGATGGATGCGGTGATGTTGCTCTCTACATCAAGCCAGTTGATCTCTGAGGCTCTTTTACCTGATAAGGGGTGTATGCCATAATTCATGACACAGTGATAGGTTTCGTTTTGGCTAAAATAAGCGTGGTTGTCTGTGTAGTAACTTGCGGTATTCAACAAAGAGAGCAAATCCCGAATCACAAACTCTCTTAACTGACTGTGAGAGATGCTAGCACCAGAGGTGTGCTGCATGAGCCTGTCATAGATACTTGCGGTATTGTTTGCCATGAGTTACCCTCTTGTGATGACATCAATATCAAGCAGGGGGATATCCACATCGCCTGATGTCAATGTCTTTTGACCGTTTGCCCATGATAATTTAGACATTTGTTCCCATTGGGTGCGTTTGTTTTGTTTGATGTCTTCTGATACCTCGGTTAAAATAGGATATCTAGCAGGTATAAAGGCTGAGATTTCCTGTTGGTTTTGCAGGGTTATTTTGGCACGTCGCCACAAAATATCTGTTAGTACTTCGTGTCGCCAAAAATGAATGGATTGGATGTTGTTGGTGGGTAGCCAGTAGTAATGAGCATCCAAAAATATCTCAAAGACACTAGACAATCTAAAATCACTGTCAATCCATGAATCTTGATAGTTCTGTTCGTCATATGTGGTGATGGTTGCCCAAAAGTCGCACTCATCAATGAGCTGGCTGAAAATATCAATCATATTATCGTTACTGTCATGGAAGGCTTGTAATAACAGGTTCTGATTGCCATGAAAAGCTGTATCGGGGTAAGCAAGTGGTGCTTTGGTGTTTTTAAACACTGCGTCTCGCTGTATCTCGCAAAGAATGTTTTGTTTAAGTAGGGATTTGACGTGTGGGTCGTTATGAATTTTTAGAAAATTATCGGTGGTGCTCAAGGCTTTTTGCCAATCCGCTTCTAGGCAATAACATTGAATGAGTGCCAGTCTGGCATTTAGGTTCATGGGGTCTTTTTTAAGCTGGCTAATGAGTGTCTCTATATGGTGGGTGATGTGATCAATAATCATAAAACGACCTATACTGATATAAAAACACAACCTAATATTAATATAAGGTTGTGTTTTAAAAAGGTGAAATGGCTGATTAGCCGATGGCTTTGTTTTGTTTGATGTCGTAACCCATTTGAGTTTCGGCACCACGACCGCCACGCTCGGTTTGTTCCCAGTATTGGTTTTTGATTTTGACGGCTTGGAATGAGTAATTCACATAAAGAACTTCATTGTCCTTGGAACCGACGAACTCAACGCCAGTTACCATGACGTCTTCTAGTGTGATTCTAGAGTACTCAATCTGTTCGCCACCTGCCTTGCAAACTGAGATTTCCACTTTGGGGATGTGCCGACCAATGGCACTGTGTTTGAGAACGGTAGGAGCTGCCTTATCAATAGCGGCTGTTACTTTTAGGTCTTGGAAATTAACCTTGCCCGCACCACCACCACCACCTGTGGTTAGAGTGGCAGGCTGACTGGCACCCCATGTAAAGTTATGAACATCAATCCAATCCTTGTGTCCTGCATCCTTGGATTCGCCATTCACGCCATCGATTTTTAAGAAAATATCTATAGCCATAATGTGCACCTTTATAAAAGAAAATGTGAGGTTGATTAACTCATCAATGGGAGATACACTACTTTATAAATAATATCGTATCTCATTTAAATGAGTTCATGTGATTATAGCGAAAACAAAATAAATAATCAAGCAAATTTTTTTCATCCCCCTTGACCCCTCCCACCTCCCATGCTACAATCAAATCATTCTCATTAACCTTGCATGTCTGTTTAAACAACATAACCAGACATGCACATCAAGCACATCACACACATCACACACATGGCATCTCGCCCATAAGGAGACATCCCCATGAACCATCGTGCTCATCTACACTCTCTTTATCTGCCCAAAAGTGTATCTGGCACCCCTTATCTATGGTTCGACAGCTTACAGGGGGTAGAGAGCATCAACGGACTGTTTGAATACAAACTCATCGTCAAAGCCAAAGACGAACATGGCAACCCTGCCCATGGCATAGAGGGACTAGAAGGTTATGTCAGTTTTGAAGCTTATCATGGCAGTATCATCCACCCCAAAGACAATGACACTTCTCTCTCTTCTTCCCATTCTCTCTCTTCTCTCCATTCTTCTCATGTCTCCCACACACCCCACATGCCTTCCCACCAAGGCACCATCTCCTACCAAAGCGTCGCCTCTCACTTAGACCTAACCGCCCTCATCGGTACCCCCTTAGGCATATCCCTTGACTTAAATGACAAACACCCCATCGATGATAGAACCATCACAGGACAAGTCATAAGACATGGCATCATCACCGGCTGTGCCAAACTCACCACCCATCATAGGCATGCCGTCTATGAACTCACCTTATCTCCATGGACTTACCTACTCACCAAAACAAATAACTACCACATCCACCAACACAAATCCATCCCACAAATCATCGAAGAGGTATTATCCCACTACCCCTATCCTTGGCAGTTTGAACTCACCCATGACTATCCTGTACAAGACTACCAAACCCAATATGACGAATCAGACCACGCATTCATCACTCGCCTCATGAGTGAGCATGGCATCAGCTTTTACTTTGAACACACCAAAGACAACCACACCCTAATCATCACCGACCATGTCAGTCATCTAAAAAGACACGCCAATCCCTTTTATGACACCCTAACACTCTACCCGCCCAATCAGCGCATGCCAGAGTATGCAGAATACCTAGAGCACTTTACCCCCAAAAGCATACTGACCTGCGCCCAAAGTCTCTTATCTGATTATCAGTTTAAAACCCCAGGTGAGCCCCTAATGGCTCATGATACCATCAAAGAGGCACAAACTGACACACACAAACCACATCAGGCACTCATCCATCACCTACAACGCTATGAATGGCATCAAGGCAGACGAGCAGGCAATGACGAGATAGTCACACGAAACGAACAGCTCACCGCCTCTTATCAACATCAAAGCCTAAGTGCCACAGCACATGGCAGACTAAAGGGCATACAAATCGCTCACCTATTTACCCTAACAGGTCATCCCAATCAAAGCATGAATACCGACTGGGTTGTCTACGCCTTACAGATGAGCATCAAGCCCATCGATGAAGACAACAACACCCATCAGTACTACACCGCCGATACAAGCTTCACCGCATACCCTGCCACACATCCGCTTGTACCCACAACCCCCTGCCCAAGACCCATTGCCCGTACCCAAACCGCCACTGTTGTCGCCCCAGAAGGTGAAGAGATACACACCGACCAATACGGTCGCATCAAAGTCAAGTTCCACTGGGACAAACCCACACTCACCCAAAGACACCTTGTAGACAATCGCACTGATGATAACCAAGACAACCTAAGTCAGATAAACACCTGCTATCTTCGTGTTGCCAGTACCTGGGCAGGAGATCACTTTGGGTACATTGCACTACCCAGAGCAGGCCAAGAGGTCATCATTGACTTCTTTGGAGGCAATCCTGACATGCCCTATGTGGCAGGCTCCTTGACCAATCCAAACAACATGCCTCTATACACCCTGCCTCATGAAAAAGTCCTCTCTGGCATCCGCTCCAAAGAGTATGGCGGAGATAAATCCAACCAACTCATCATGGATGACACCACAGGTAAACTCCAAACCCAATTAAAATCCGACCACCTACACACCGAGATTAACCTAGGACACATCAGACGCCTGACTACCCCCAAAGGACGAGGTGAATACCGAGGCGAGGGCTTTGAGGTAAGAACTGATGGGCATGGGGTGATAAGAGCCGATAAAGGCATGGTGATTACCACGCATGGGAGGCAGGAGGCGGTGGGGCATGTGAAGGATGTGGGGGAGGCAGTAGCAAGACTGCAAACGATGATTGATCAACATAGCTTATTGTTGGAGCAAGCTGTGGAAGCCTTATGTGAATTGCGACCCATAGATAAGACTGTGGTTTATGATCTCAAAAAACAGCTTCGCCATGTAATGGGAGAGTCTAGCGGTGACGATGATGATCAATATCCTGAAGTGATGACGCCACAAGTTATTATTTCGTCACAGTCAGATATCATAGCAACCGCTAGGGAGGATATGCATTTGGCAGCTGAAGGTAGTTTTAGTATGACTGCAAGTAGAGATGTAAGTTTAGCAACCATGAGCAATTATAATTTAACCAGTGCTAAGGCAATGAAATTTTTTAGTCATCAGGGTGGTATCAAACTCTATGCCAATCAAGACAAAGTAGAATTACAAGCTCAAAATGACTCTATGGCATTTACCGCCAAAAAGGACATTGAGATAATTTCGACTGAACAAACAATTGATATTATTGCCTCCAAGCAGATACGCCTACGCTGTGAGGGTACTCAAATCTTGATGAATAAAGATGGCATTACTTTGACTACAGACGGTGTATTTAAGGTTAAAGCCAACCAACATGATTTACAACAAGGTCAAGCAGTGGGTGTGGATTTGATGGGCTTACCAGTGGTAGAATTATTTAATGAAAAATTTCAAATTCTCTCGCCAACAGGTAAGCCGATGCCATCGGTAGATTATAGATTGTCATCAAAAGACAAATCTTTTTCATCAAGCACTGCTGATACGGGCGAAACAAAAGAAGTGCATACCCCCCAAGAGAAAGATTTATCGCTTGAGCTTATGTGGATGACATTAGAGCCAACGACAGAAGAAGATGAAACGCAACCAAAGCACACAACTAAAGGAGATAACAATGCCTGATGATCCAAAAACCCTGACTTGGTACAGTAAAACCAATAAAAGAGAAAATAGTTGCACGCCAGTTACTTGTGGGTGTCCACTTTGGTTTGAATTACACCAACAAACAGCAATTAAGTTGCTCTCCAATCATACAAAGAATAATAAGTATAAGCTAGAACCTGGTTATGAAGCAAGAGCAAAACGAATCGCGGCGATATACGCCCATCTATTTCTTGAAACATTGGTTTTGGATGATAAAGCCCACCCTAAGCAACCGATTAAATTTGGAAACACAAATCTAAGAGGTAGATTTTACTGGATGGGACTGGGGGCTTTTGCCTCTAAGACGATGGCGATGGTGTTTGGGGCGTGGAGAACAACAGGTGCTTACGCTTTTAATTGGATTGCGGAATTTTATTCTATTTTAACTACAACAGAAAAAGCCCATGTTCAACATTCAATCAATACACTTGCCAAAGGCAACCTATGGCTTGCGATGGACATTATCCCTTGGCATTTGGCTTGGGATAATGATAAAGTAGGCTTTAAAAAATGTATTGATAGCAGAAATCTAGCAGAATTCAAAAACCTAAAACCTGCGATTGATAGTTTGCCTTGGTCTGGTAGTGTACCTACCACAATTAATCAGCTTCGAAAAACCAATGAAATTGATATTGCTTTTAACCAACACTTAACAAAAATAGAAGATATTTTTAATGATTCAAGAAACAAAACGCAAGATGCAAGATTTAAAGCGGCGGCAACCTCGTTACTTGCTCATCTTAAGCAAATCGCCATACAGGAACAAAGAAACATCTTGCAAAAGATTTGTTGGAGTGATCCAAAATTAAGGCAAAATGTTAGATTGCAAAGAGATAAAAAAGCGATTGAAGTACTGAGTTTAAACACTACGCTCATACTTTCTAGTCATTATTGGCTTCCAGACATTGAGAAAGCTAGAAAGGATAGCAATCATAAGGCAAGTACAGTAAGTGAAAATCCATGGAGTACACCTCCAGAAGGAACAAAAGTGGAGGATTATGACAGTCGCATGAAATGGATACTTGAAGGTGCAGTACCTTTGTACCATAAGCTTATGATGAAGCAAAAAGATAGGGATTTTTTAATTAGTGAGCTAACCATTATTGCTGGATGGGTTAATGATAGAACTGGTATTTCAAAGTTTTTTATGAGTGAGCAAAGTAATGATGGTAAAAAATAAACAAACTAAAATATTTTATTTTTTAGCAACTATATTTTTTGCTATCACCATCATTTTTTTATTATGTTTTAATTCTGGAAAAGATACTATGCAATCAGCGAAATTGCCACAAACCATTACTCTGCATTTTGGTATTCAGGGTGTTAAAGACAATCATCGTTATTTGGGCTATAGTGAAACGGCAGGTTCTCTAAGCTTTGATAGGTATCATTGGCAACCACCAAATTTAGGTATTGTCAAGCTTGAGCATTTTGGCAAGACAACAATAATTCCCCATGTTTTTTCCATCTTTGTTGCACGACATGGGGAGCGTACTGATGGTATTGGCAGTATGGATATACAAGCAGGACTTAGCCAAGCAGAATTTACCACTGCTGAACAAGCCTACCAAGACTATGTGGCTCTTATTACTGCCTTTAAAAAAGCAGGGTGGCAACAGTATTTTAGACCTTGGGATGCTAGAATTGCCAAAGAGGATAATATTAAATTGCTTTCACATAGTGATAAAGAGAGTGACGATATTATCTTAAGTTCTGGTTTTGCCTCTGATGGTGTAAATGCCCTAACTTTTAAAGAATGGCAATATGTGATTGCCAAGCAAGAAAAAGATGGCTATGGTTTTGTATTCAACTTAAATCTTTATCTTCGTGATGTTACGGTTTGGATAAATATTCAAAAAACCGACACCAAACCCAACCCCATTCCCAATCAACCCGATTTGGAGCAGTATATGGTGGATGTTCATTTTAACACTGCCAAATATGATTTTTATAACAGTATTAGGGGAGAAACAGTCGAAGAGTTAAAACAAGCTTATGATGATGAGTACGAGACGGGAAAAAGCATCCGACAAGACCATGAATCTCGTGCCAAAAACGCAGGTTTTCGTATCAACGAATCCTACCAAGACCCTGATATGTGGCAGTATATTATAGAGCCTGCTTATTGATGAGAATGTGATGATAAGATTGTTATTTGTTTTGGTGGTATTTATCATTGGCGTGATGGGCTTACAAGCCTGTCATGCTGATAACTCGCCCTTAACACCACCCCAAGAAGTCACCCTACACTTTGGTCATCAAGGTATACGAGATTTCTATGCTTATACGCACGGCACAAGTGAAGATTATCCTGAGATCATGAGTTTTTATGAATTGGATTGGGGTTTAGATAATCTTGGCACTATCCATCTTAACCATTTTGACTCAACCACCACCATTTCTAATGTCAGCTGGGTAATGGGTACTAAAAACAGCAGACACACCCATGGCATCGGTGGTCTCGATGTGCATGCAGACCTTAGTAAAACACAGTATGCTACCCAAGAACAAGCTTATCAAGACTATGTGGCACTCATTACCGCCTTTAAAAAAGCAGGGTGGCAACAGTATTTTGAGCCTCAGCATGCCAGAATTGCCAAAGAGGATAATGTTAAAATCTTAACTTATGATAACCCTGATGATGTGCCTGATGATAGGTATGTGCTTTATACGGGGTATTCATCAGACAGTTTGACTCCCTTAACCTTTGAGGAGTGGCGACAGGTCATAGAAGGGCAGAAATATAAATTTTCCTTAAATTTAAATCTTTACCTTAGAGATGTTGTATTGCATATAAATATTCAAGAATGGCAAACCAAGCCCAACCCCATTCCAAGTCAGCCCGACCTTAAATATTATAAAGTGCGTTATGAATTTAATACTGCCAAATATGAGTTCTATCGTGCCATTAGAGGTGATACAATAGAAGAATTAAAACAGGATTATGATGATGAGTATGAAACAAATAAAAGCATCCGCCAAAAATACGAAACCCGTGCCAAAAACGCAGGTTTTCGTATCAACGAAGACTATCAAGACCCTGATATGTGGCAGTATATTATAGAGCCTGCTTATTAATGTCCCCAAAAAAACACAGCTTCCAGCTGTGTTTTTTACTCCCAAGCACCCAAACTCAGACACTTCCTATCTTAAAAACATCTAGATTGGACACTTTTCCCCTTGACCCCTCCCACCTCCCATGCTACAATCAAATCATTCTCATTAACCTTGCATGTCTGTTTAAACAACATAACCAGACATGCACATCAAGCACATCACACACATCACACACATGGCATCTCGCCCATAAGGAGACATCCCCATGAACCATCGTGCTCATCTACACTCTCTTTATCTGCCCAAAAGTGTATCTGGCACCCCTTATCTATGGTTCGACAGCTTACAGGGGGTAGAGAGCATCAACGGACTGTTTGAATACAAACTCATCGTCAAAGCCAAAGACGAACATGGCAACCCTGCCCATGGCATAGAGGGACTAGAAGGTTATGTCAGTTTTGAAGCTTATCATGGCAGTATCATCCACCCCAAAGACAATGACACTTCTCTCTCTTCTTCCCATTCTCTCTCTTCTCTCCATTCTTCTCATGTCTCCCACACACCCCACATGCCTTCCCACCAAGGCACCATCTCCTACCAAAGCGTCGCCTCTCACTTAGACCTAACCGCCCTCATCGGTACCCCCTTAGGCATATCCCTTGACTTAAATGACAAACACCCCATCGATGATAGAACCATCACAGGACAAGTCATAAGACATGGCATCATCACCGGCTGTGCCAAACTCACCACCCATCATAGGCATGCCGTCTATGAACTCACCTTATCTCCATGGACTTACCTACTCACCAAAACAAATAACTACCACATCCACCAACACAAATCCATCCCACAAATCATCGAAGAGGTATTATCCCACTACCCCTATCCTTGGCAGTTTGAACTCACCCATGACTATCCTGTACAAGACTACCAAACCCAATATGACGAATCAGACCACGCATTCATCACTCGCCTCATGAGTGAGCATGGCATCAGCTTTTACTTTGAACACACCAAAGACAACCACACCCTAATCATCACCGACCATGTCAGTCATCTAAAAAGACACGCCAATCCCTTTTATGACACCCTAACACTCTACCCGCCCAATCAGCGCATGCCAGAGTATGCAGAATACCTAGAGCACTTTACCCCCAAAAGCATACTGACCTGCGCCCAAAGTCTCTTATCTGATTATCAGTTTAAAACCCCAGGTGAGCCCCTAATGGCTCATGATACCATCAAAGAGGCACAAACTGACACACACAAACCACATCAGGCACTCATCCATCACCTACAACGCTATGAATGGCATCAAGGCAGACGAGCAGGCAATGACGAGATAGTCACACGAAACGAACAGCTCACCGCCTCTTATCAACATCAAAGCCTAAGTGCCACAGCACATGGCAGACTAAAGGGCATACAAATCGCTCACCTATTTACCCTAACAGGTCATCCCAATCAAAGCATGAATACCGACTGGGTTGTCTACGCCTTACAGATGAGCATCAAGCCCATCGATGAAGACAACAACACCCATCAGTACTACACCGCCGATACAAGCTTCACCGCATACCCTGCCACACATCCGCTTGTACCCACAACCCCCTGCCCAAGACCCATTGCCCGTACCCAAACCGCCACTGTTGTCGCCCCAGAAGGTGAAGAGATACACACCGACCAATACGGTCGCATCAAAGTCAAGTTCCACTGGGACAAACCCACACTCACCCAAAGACACCTTGTAGACAATCGCACTGATGATAACCAAGACAACCTAAGTCAGATAAACACCTGCTATCTTCGTGTTGCCAGTACCTGGGCAGGAGATCACTTTGGGTACATTGCACTACCCAGAGCAGGCCAAGAGGTCATCATTGACTTCTTTGGAGGCAATCCTGACATGCCCTATGTGGCAGGCTCCTTGACCAATCCAAACAACATGCCTCTATACACCCTGCCTCATGAAAAAGTCCTCTCTGGCATCCGCTCCAAAGAGTATGGCGGAGATAAATCCAACCAACTCATCATGGATGACACCACAGGTAAACTCCAAACCCAATTAAAATCCGACCACCTACACACCGAGATTAACCTAGGACACATCAGACGCCTGACTACCCCCAAAGGACGAGGTGAATACCGAGGCGAGGGCTTTGAGGTAAGAACTGATGGGCATGGGGTGATAAGAGCCGATAAAGGCATGGTGATTACCACGCATGGGAGGCCACATGCCACAAGTCACATCAAAGACATCAAAGAGACCACAGCTCAACTACAGAACGCCACAAGCACCCACTCATCACTCATACAAAGTAGCATCCAAGCACAATGCGAAGAGCGAGCCTTGGATGACACGCTCATGCCCACCTTAGATGAGCTTAACACAAGCATGACAGGGGAGGGCGTAGACCATGCCAATCACCACGATGATGACTCAGATGACACCCTAAACCATCCAGAGCTATCAAACCCACACATCGTCCTTAGCTCACTGGCGGGCATGACCTTGACTGCCAAACAAAACATTCACATCACCACTGACAACAACCTTGCCATCACCACAAACAAAGACCTAAGCCTTGCCACCACCTCAAAGTACAACCTAACCGTCCAAAACGGCATCAGAGTCTTTGTCCAAACCGGAGGCATTAAACACTACACCGCCAAAGACGACATAGAACTACAAGCTCAACAAGGCAACATCAAACACATCGCCAAAGACAACATAGAGATTATCTCAACAGAAGGTAAAATCCAAATCACAAGCCCCACTCAATTATCCATCAACATCTGTGGTTCTGAGTTTAAAATGAACGAACAAGGCGTGTTTATCACAACACCTGGGGTGTTTAGAGTCAAGAGTAATGAGAAGGTGATGGAGGGGGGTGAGGGGGTGGGGTATGAGATGGTGAGGTTGCCGCAACCTTACAGTTTAAGATTTCACTTTACTGATGATGATGGCATACCCTATCCCAATACCGAATATGAGGCGATCAATAAGGATACTGGAGAAACCTTGATTGGTGTCACAGATAATGAGGGATTTACAGAGTATTTTTATTCCGATAAACCTAATCAAATTGAAGTTTATTTACATATCTAATGGGAGGCAAAATGACAAATCGCAGTACAACAACTGGCACTACTACCAATTCTGGCGACCGCACAGTGAGACAAAAAATAACCTCCCTTAGACATTTTTATGTTCATTTTAGACGTCCTGAAAAAGCTGGTTATAGTGGCAGCTTTGGTTTTGATTGGCTAAGGGATGAGTATGTTTATGACCTTTTTGAGATAGGAGTGTTGGATAGGTCAAAAAAATACCTATACAAAGGTAACATCCAAAATCTAATCAAAGAATACACACACTTTAAAGGTCAAAAAATTAGCCACATTAACGAGATCAAAACGTTAAATGCGGAACCTTATATCCCTGCTTGGCTTGCCATATTCCCAAGTTCCAAACACACAAAACACCCCAATGCTTCTTCTGTAGTAAACGCTAATGGGATACAATTATATTTACAGATAGACCAAGACGATAAAGATTCAGCCAAGATTTTAACAGATGACGGTACAGAGTTGATATTTGAGTGTAGCACAGGCTTAAAAATTAGTCCAGAAAAAATTAACTTAGCTAAATTGATTGAGAAGTCGCCCACCAAAAAAAACCTAAGCTCTAGTCATCAGGGTGTCTCATCAAAGAGCTTTTACCGCCACTTAACTAAGACTGCCATAACAATAACAGCAACCGATGTTTATTCAGAACCTGCTTACATTAAAGTTATTGCTCGCAAAAACAACCTTAAAAAGACGGTTGGTCTTTTAATGGTCTACCCCAATGCTATCATACCAAAAGCAGACATACGCATTGTTCATTTTTCTACACGAGCAGGCGTTAGAGAAGTGCCAACACCGCCAGCCTATCAGGATTATTTAAAAAAACGCTCTTTTAATCAAGCTTTGGTTAGAGCAGAAATAAAAGGCATTTCATTCTTTAATCTTGTAGATTATCTAAATGAGTATAACGCAAAAGTTGTCAAAGGCACCATTACTTCTGAAGAAAGAAGAAAGTTGGGAAAAATAAAAGTATTCATTACCAAATACCCCATTGGACAGACAGTTCCCCGATCCAAAGGTGGCGAGCTTAAAAAAGACATTATCGCCCTTTATGAAGAGTTTAGTCAAAAGTATGTACCCAAAGGTGGCATTGAAAATCCAAATAGCAAAATCACTTTTGTTATTTTCACAGATTATTTGGTTCAAAATACAGATCCAGCTACCTCAATTACTTATACCACACTAGGTAGTGCGGCAACTAGAGAACGTGGAATGTTTGAATCTTTGGCTTGTTTGGTGGCAGATTGCCCAATTATTTGGGGGAATGCAGTTGTACTCTTTAATCAAGGCAATACTGATTTATCTACCTTTGCTCATGAGATTGGGCACAGCCTTAGCTTGCCACACACCTTTGAAACACCACCCAACAGTAACCACACTTTTTATCAGGGTTATACAGATAATTTGATGGATTATTCGTATGCACCAACAGCCACCAACAATACCATAACCAATCCAAATAAAGGTTATCTATGGTCATTATTCAAATGGCAATGGGGAATTTTAAGAAAAGATGGTAGTATTTCTTATGATTGATAGAGGTAAAATATAATGAGATGTAAAAAAATTATACTCATGATTGGCATTTTGACAATATCTTCATTTTCTTGCACTAAAGCAAACAATGAGTTGCCAAAAAATTCAACTTCCCGTAAAGACCTTAAAAATCAGAACTTTTGTACACAAGAGGTAAACTCTATTGGTGTGGAAGTTCCTACCCCAATAACACTTGCAGATAAAAGAACTGAAAAAATGAACACTTTTATGTCTTTGGAAAAGACAAAAATGAGATTGCAAAAATACGGAATTTATGATTATTTTAAAGATGATTTTAAAGATATATCAGAATTTAATGATGGATATTCATACCATAAATTATTAAATGATAATTATATTGGTATTCATATGTATTCTAATGGATTAAATGAAATTGCTTTACAAAAAATAGTGTATGAGCTTCATCATAAGAAAGAAGATTACAAATTGTTGATGCAGGAAAAACAAGAAATTCTAACCCTAATTAACATCGTTACTGACAACCCAACCAAGTCAGAACAAATCTTGTCTGAATTAGAACAAATTTATCAACAAAAACTTGATAAAAAAGAATTTATAGCACGAAACATTGTTGTAGCTAATGTAGAATATCAAGGCAGATTGTTTGAATTAATGGGTATTTATTCTATTAATCCAAAAAATCCTAAATGTCAGGAAAATAGGCTAACCAGTTTTTCGGTTACTTGATGATTGAGTTGCTACCATCTGCACACCTAACCGTCTATTTTTTTAGAGATGGACAAAAACCCTTGATGTCTTTATTTACACAGATGCCAACTGGCGTACAGTCGAGGCAATGGAGATTGCTTGGACATTAGTGGAAAATTTATGATGAATAAATATTAAATCTCTTTCCAAACTAAAAATAAACCCTTATAAGTATTGGGGTTGAGGTTTTTAAAAATCCACAAAAATCGGGGTTTGGAAAGAAGTCTAATCCTTTTATCATCATTTACCCTAACCGCCTGCGACCCATTTAAAGGTCTAAGAGGCTATGGTCAAGAAGCAGGGGCAAATGGTAAATCAAAGAGATTTAAAAATGCTCGAGGTGAGGCGAGGTTTGATTGTCAAAAAGGATTTATACATGCTCATGAAGGAAATAGCTATCCAGAAAAACACGGTCTCCCCCGTGAAATCGGTGGTAACTTTATCTGCGATGGCGACGCCCCCAAACTTCCCAAAGACTGCCAAGGTCGTGAAATCCGTAGTGAGGCAAATTAAATGCCTTTACAACCAAACACCAATTACCCTTAGCTTTAAATGACTTTATTTGTAAAAATGGTGTTCCTACCATTCCTGTTAAAGATTTAGAATACTGGAAACGCCATGAATCTATCATGCCCACCTGCAAAGACAGCCGTGGTCGTAAACGTCCTTGTGTATAATTGTGGTATGATGTTGCCATCATGTAGGGGTTATACAAACCCCCTACACTCACGCTCGTACAGTCAAAAAAGGAGGATTGGGGCGAACGTTTTAACCCAAGTGTGGCTGTATAAATTTTAATAGTAATTGTTGTTATTTTGTTCTAAATGATGTATGATTTTATAGGGTGATTTAGACATCTATTTGATGTGGTCGGGTGGCTTCTTTTGTTTGATTTATTATGAGCATAGCAACGTTGATGATTGGTGAAGTATGGTTAAACGCAAAAATATATTAGGAATATTGGGTTGTGTGCTATGTATGACGACCGCACACGCCAACACTGGGGCATCAGAAGATAAGGCAAGGCAGTATGCTCGCCAAGCCATTTTTGAGAGCTTAGCAGAGGCAGATAGAGAGCTCACCGCAGAGGAGAGACAGGTTGAGGATGAGATTATCAAGGCGTATTTGATTTTGCAAAAGGAGCATGAGCATTCACTGACACAGTTACAAATGGCTCAGACCCCACCAACCACAGACAGTCACAACAATGAACTGCTGGCAAAAAAATTATTAGAACTCAAACAGTCAATGCATGAGTTTTTTTTGGATAGAAATTTTGGCATGGAGCATCGTTCTGCTTTGGTTTATCCTGATGATTCACCCGATAAGACAGCAGTGGATGATGAGACATCAGAAGGTCAGACGAACCAGACCAACCATGAGAATGACAAGGCAGATGAAAAATAAGTTAATGTCCCAAAGCTTTACACGCAGTTGGGTTTTACTGCCAAAGATGATGTTGCTAGGACTGCTGACGACATCGACCATCGCAGTGGCTGACCTAGATGATGAATACTTTATTGCCCATCAAGTGGCTCAGTCCCATCAAATCCCAGGTCTTCTAAAAGGCGATACCGAGACTCTGGTCAATGAAGCGCTTGCTGAGCTTATCAAAACCCATAAGCAAAAAGAACTTATCAAACAGTACCATGAGGACAAAGCGACTTCATCCATGCTAAAACAGAGCATGGCAGAGTCGGTATCTTCATCTGAGTTTGACTCTTGGTTGAATGAAAAAATCGCCACCATTTACATGGATTTGTATGATGTGGCACAGCTTAGACAGATGTACAAAGACAGCCGCACCCGAGGCGACGTAGATAAGCCCTCTGATGACATGACGGTTTATTTGTCACAGTACATTCAGTCAAGCCTCTCTTATGAGCATAAAAAAGAACTTCAAGAGCAGTTATTTTTAACAAAACTCAAAGAAACCACCAAAAACATCTTAGACCAACATGCCAAGCCTGATAATCCAGATAAGGATGATGATGAATATTATTAAACGCACAAAAGGTCTGTGGGCTATCTTGCTACCCATGATGGCTCTGTATGGCTGTGCTTCTTTGCCGTCAAGTGATGACAAAGCACCCTCTGAGATTGACGTGATTTTGATGTCTGACGCCGACATCAACGAGGATATATTGGGTGTTGCTTCACCTGTTCGTCTGACATTATTACAGCTAAGTTCTGAGATACAGTTTAGACAACTGCCACATATGATGAGTGATGACAAATCCTATGGCGAGCTTTTGGGTGGAAGCATGCTTGAACAGACTGATGTCACCCTAAGACCTGATGAGCTTTTAGAATTCAAGCTTCCCCTAAATGACAAAACCAAATACCTAGGAGTGGCGACAGCTTATCGTGATGAGTCAAATGATTGGAAGCAATCCCTGCAAAAGCAGGATAAACGCTGGTATCAAGTCAGGGACAATCATTTTTTATACTTGCATGTTCAGCCACAGGGCGTGGTTCAGTTATCCAAACAAGAAGCTTTAAGCAAAATGCTTGCCTTTAAACTCAAAGAGCAGGGCAAGAGCATGGAGGATTTTAAAAAACTCACCAAGCGTGAGCAAGACAAAGCATTAAAAAAACTTGAAAAAGCACTTGAAGAATCCGCACCTGCTGACATGTCAAAGGGTTATTTTTCATCACCCAAGCCAAAGCTGGATGTGGTTGATGTCTTGGGGGATGGTAAAACTGCTACGGATAAAGTATTGATGGCGGATTGATGTGATTTTGATATTTCTACAAGAGGTGAGCGTATGATTGATTTTAAGGTTGTTTGGGGAGAGGGTACGTTAATCTCACCTCAGCATTTTCAACAGCAAGAGCGTTATTTTGAGACACTGATTAATAATTTTGCACTCAATAAAAACCATCATTGGGGTTTTAAAAACTTGGATTTTAATGAATCCGCCAAGGAAATGGGTATTTTGGAAGTGGCACAGGTCAGCGGTTTTTTTAAAAATGGCTTGTATTTTGAAGAGACTTCTCAAAGCTGTCCAAGATTAAAGATAGAAATTCCGCCAAACATAGAATCCGAAACCGTGTATTTGGCATGGTCAAATGAGTCTGTATACCAGCAAAACTATGCCATGATTGATGATGCTGATGGTATAAATGCTCAGTATATCCTGCACGGTATTGAGCTGTCAGATGTCACCGAATTAAATTCTGCCAAAAGACAGGTCGTCGTTGCCAATAAAAACTTGCGTTTGGTGTTATCAAGCCAGCTTGGCGATGGCATGATTCACCTGCCTGTTGCCAAGATTTTATCAAGCAACGCTAACGGCGAGTATTTTCTAGACAAGACATTCATTCCGCCATTTTTGAACGTGAACAAAAATGAGATTCTAGCCAACCATCATCAAGAGTTGCATGGCATATTAAAACAGCGTATTCAATCCTTGACCGGGGTTTTGATCAACCCATCTCTAATGACAAGTAATGATGTTAGAGACTTCCTGTTTTTACAGACCCTCAATCGCTATCAGGCTTATATGCACCATACCGCCACATTGCCTGTGATACATCCTTGTGAATTATATGAAAGTTGGTTAAAACTCTATGGTGACCTAAGCACGTTCGAGCCAACCAAAATGAACTTGGCATTGCCGAGTTACCACCATGACAATCTCAAAGAATGTTATGCTGAACTCATGGCGTTGCTAAAACAGGCTCTGTCGATTGTGCTAGAACAAAAAGCCATTCTCATTCCGTTTGAGATGACTGATGAGACGACCCGAGTTGCTATTACACCCGATAAGTCACTGCTTAATAATTGCCGTTTTGTATTGGCGGTGAATGCCAATATCCAGCCGGAGGCATTAAGACAGACGCTGCCAGCGACCATCAAGATCGGCTCTGTTGAAAAAATAAAAGATTTGGTGGCTTATCATCTGCCTGGGGTCAAGGTTAATGCATTGGCAACAGCACCCAGAGAGCTCCCATATTATGCAGGGTTTAGCTACTTTGAGCTTGATAAGACTTCTGAGTTGTGGGCGGATTTGCACCAATCATCAGGCATGGCACTACATCTGGCGGGTGAATTTCCAGAGTTGCAAATTGAATTTTGGGCAATCAAACCTGTTTATTGATTAAACAGACATGATAAGTTAGTTAAGTTGTGATAATAATGTATTTAAACAGGACAAATCATGCAAGCGGTCAGATTTGAAGAAATTGAGACAGGATTATCCAGTCAGCAGAGTGCCTCTATCAGTGCTGATGACAGCAATCCTTTGGTAAAATCAGCCATCCCCTTGTTTGCGATAGCCTCTCAGATGAAGTACTACTATAGCAATCTAGGGAGTGCAGAAGTATTAAAACATCTAAAAGCACAGATTGAGGCTTTTGAAGAGCAGTCTGAGGGCATGGGTGTGCGTTATGAGACGGTTCGTGCTGCCAGATATTGTTTATGCACGCTGCTTGATGAATTTGCCGCCAAGCATGGTTGGGCGGATCAAGAGTGGATGGCAAACAGTCTATTGGTCACGTTTCATAGTGAGACGTGGGGTGGCGAGCAGTTTTTTGCCATGTTGGATAAAATCAAGGCAGAGCCCCAAAAGAATCTTAACTTAATTGAGTTTATGTACTATTGTTTGGTTATTGGGTATATGGGTAAATATCAAGTACTCAATAATGGACAGGTCAGCATTCATAACCTCAAAAAAGAGCTAGAAAAACTCATCGCCAAATACAAGCCATTGCCCTCATCGCCATTGCTCATGGATAGGCCATCAGCAGGCGAGCTAAGCGGTATTAGAAATAAGGTGGTGCCTATTTGGGTGATGGCACTGGCTTTTGGTTTGCTGTTATTGGGGCTTTATAAAATCTTTGATTATCAGCTTACAAACAGAACAGACAGCATCAATCAATCCATACAAGCACTGACCATTCCCGTCAAGCAAGAAACGCCCGTTGCAAGCACACAACCAAGAAGGCTGACACCACTACTCAAAAATGAGATTGAAAGCGGGCTTATTGAGGTCAGTGAGACACCAACAGCAAGCAAGATTACCATCTTGGGTGATGAGCTGTTTGCCTCAGGCTCAGACAAGATAGAAGATAGATTTTTCCCTGTATTGGCAAGTGTGAGCCAAGCCCTAAATATCGTCCATGGTCAGATTATTGTTTCAGGCTATACTGACGATAGACCAATCAGTAGTTCGGCTTACCCCTCTAACTGGCACCTATCACAAGGAAGGGCGGATGCAGTTAAGCAGATTTTGCTCAGATATATTGAAGATGCTTCTCGAGTGCGTTCTGAGGGTAAAGGCGACCAAAATCCTGTACTGCCTAATGATTCTGAATTAAACAGAGCGAAAAATCGCAGAGTAGAAATCATTGTGTATTTGGATGAAGGTTCGCCATTGCTAAAAGATACCGAAGGCACGCAAATTAACACAATACAATAATGGGGTGATAATGAACTTTTTATCGATGATAAATGTTGGGATGCTATGGGGTGGATTTGGGGCGGTATCTCTAATCTCTATGATTTGGTTTGGGGGTGCTTATCTTCAGATAGGTACATGGAAGCCTTTGGAGCCAACTTGGGTAAAAGTCTTGTTAAGTTGCCTTATTGTGCTGGTGGTAATCGGGGTAAATGCCTATAAATGGTATAAACAAAGACAGCTTAACAAACACGTCATGGAAGAGCTAAAAGCTAGCGACCTATCCTCTGATGATAAAGCAGTCAATAAAAACAAAATCACCGAACAGTTCAATTCGGTGGATTTGATTTTGCAAAAACATAATGATACACAAAATAAAAACCTTGTACAAAGACTATTTACGGATAAAAAAGGTTATATCTATCAAAAACCTTGGTTTTTGTTGGTGGGTGCTTCAGGCGTTGGAAAGACCACCTCCATTCTAAATTCGGGGTTGAAATTCCCCATTGGCACTGTGGAGAATACTTCTAGGTTGGCAGGCACACAAGATTGTGACTGGTTTTTGACGGATGATGCGGTACTGATTGATACAGCAGGTAGATTCGTTGAGCAGGACAATCAGTCAAAAAACAGTGGTGACTGGCAGGAGTTGCTCCATCTATTAAAGCGGTGCCGTACCAAACAGCCCATCAATGGACTGGTGTTGATGATTGGGGCGGACGACATCATGAAAAATGATGAACAGTATCTAGAAAGCCAGCTGTCCGAATTTAGAATTAGATTGCAAGAGGTGCAAAACACATTTAACATCAGCTTCCCATTTTATGTGGTCATTAATAAAATTGACCTCATCACTGGTTTTGGGCAGTATTTTAATTATCTTACCGAAGAGGATAGAAATAAGGTATTTGGTATTACTTTGGATGTTTTGTCCGATAATTCGGCAGAAAAGATAAATATCATCACCAAAAAATTAGACGACATCGCAGAATCCATTGAGTTAAATATATTTAACAGTGTGGCATATAACAATCAGCAGAATGAACCATCGGATTTAGCATTGTCTTTTGCCTCAGAATTTGCTGACTTTACCACACACCTAAAAAGCTATCTCAAAAAACTCCTAAATCTGTCAAAATATGATGCCATGCTTCATTTGGGCGGGGTTTATTTTACCAGTTCTGCTCAGCAGGAAATGGGGGAAATGGCTCATGCCAATCCCAAATACCAACTGCAATCCAAATACATCCAAGACAATAACGGCTTAATGTTTGGTTCGAAGCCTTATTTTATTAATCATTTTTACCATTTTGTTTTGATGGAGGCGTCCAATTTGGCAGGGACGGATGCTTCTTGGCTCAAGAAGCAAAGAATGGTTTATTGGGGGTTGTGCTTGTTATTGTCGGCATTAACCATTGCGTGTGCGGTGATTTTTATCAAGGCTTTCTTCAAGAACTCAGCGTATCTTGATAAGGTGGAGAAAAACACCCAAGAGGCTCATGCCATGTCAAGCTCGGTGGATGGTGGTAATGCCTTGGCAGTACTTGATTTTGCCAACAAAGTTAGGGTTATCCCCAATCGTGACATATCAGCAGAGCTAACCCAAAAAAGTTTTTTGGGCGATGTTGGTCTAAATGATTATGACAGGATTTATGCCACCTCACAACAAAAATATCGTTCGCTTGTTGAGGAGAGTTTGAACGAACTCATCTCCACCACCATCAAAGATAAGCTCAAAAATAACACCGCCCAAGGCTCTTTGGCGGGACTATATCAAAATCTAAAAGCCTATCTCATGCTTTATGATAATAAGCATTATGATGGCAAATTTATCGCCGGATGGGTGCAATCCAACTTACCTAATGAAGCATTTGAGTCAAACGCTGATAACTTTGAGCAGTTAAAGCAAATCTTGATTGACAAAAAAATCACGCCAAACGACCCCCAAGATTTGGCGATGATAAATAAAGCCCGAGAGATGTTGGCAGGGCAGGATATTGGTAATGTGGTCTATGCCGATTTGATAGGATATACCCAAACTCTTGACACCAAAGGCATGCCGTCCGTATCTTTTGTGTCCATGGGCGGTTCTGCTACGCAAAGCTTATTTCGCAGGGTAAGTGGCAAGACATTGAATTCTCCCATGCCAGTACTGTACACAAAATATGGCTATCAGAATCTGTTTTTGCCTTATGTCAATACTCGCCTAGATAATTTTTATAATACAGAAAATTGGGTCATGCCAAACAATGCTTTTTTTGCCTCAAAAGAGCAGGTGTTGTCAGATATTTATCAAAAATACACCAATGATTATATCACCTATTGGCAACAGTACATTGCAGACATTAGGATGTTAGAACCAAAAAATTTACAACAAACCATCGTCATGTCAAAGCAATTATCAGAAAAAAACTCCTCTTTGGCAGGTATCATCCGTGGTATTTATGATAATACCAACCTTGTGGAGGAGGTTACCAAGCCGACACCTGATGTTGCCAATGATGCTACGGCGAACACAGGTCAGGAAGTCAAGCAGGGCAAGGAAGCTGTGATGCAGGCCAAAAAGACCGCCAAGACCAACGAAACTTCTGCTCAGATGAGAGGCTATCTGCAGGATGTGGCAACTCATTTTTCTCAATTTCATGTATTAGTCCAAAGCAGTGAAGGCATGCCATCTCAGTTGGATGAAATTGCCAAATCAATCAATGACCTGTATGTGTATTTGGTGGCATTGCAGATGAGTATGCAAAACAATGATGCACTGATGCCTGATAACAAACCGGTCATTAACTATCAGGCTCAGGTCAGTCGTCTGCCTGACCCGTTTAGACCCATGTTAGACCAATTTGTGGGGCAGATATCCCAAACGAGCAAAGACTATCAGCAAACCTATAAAGACGAGCAAGCACAAGCCGTCATCGAAGAGCAAAAAAAAACGGTGCTGTCCATCGCTGAACAACAAGATGCTCATGTCAGGCAAGGCTGTGAAAGCTTAATCGCTGGAAAGTATCCTTTTGACAAATCAGCCTCTCAAGAGGTATCGCTTCAAGAATTTGCTAAAGTATTTGGCTCAGAGGGTTTGTTCATGCAGACATTGCAGAGTAATATTTTGGTGAATGAGCGACTAAGCACCCCTTTTTTGTCGCTACTTGAAGGTTCCGATAGGCATAAACATTACCAAAACGCCCAAAAAATTAATACAAAATTTTTGGCGGGCTCCAAAAACCCTGCATTGGATTTTACGATGAAAATCATGGCGATGGATAAAGACATTAAAGAGCTGTCCGTAAGTTATGATGGTACGCAGACCACCTATTATCATGGACCTCAAAAAAGCATCAAACTCTCCTGGCCATCAACGCAAAAAAGCATGACTCTAAAAGCCATGGATTTTAACAATCAAAGCCATGGCTTGGAAGTAAAAGGTGATTGGTCTGTGTTTAGATTGATGGATAAGGCAAGTCGGATTATTAATACCAAAGATAACAAAGGGGTGATTGCAACCTTTGAATTGGATAAACATGAAGTGCATATTGAGTTTAAGTCCATCTCTGGCACAAATCCTTTTTTGCTTGGTGAGTTAAAGGGGTTTGTATGTTAGTGTCATTTTATGGTAAATTGCCTCACCATGCTGAGTTCCTAACATCAAATAACCCACCATTATGGTCTAAGACCATCACCAGCTGGATGATTCAAGGGCACGGTCAGCTTGGTGAGATGATTTTAAAGCAAAATCACAAAAGACCAAGCGTGTATTTTTTTATGATAGACGGTCATGACTTACCAGTTCAGATTTCAGGTATTTTTTTGGCGAGTCATGACAGCAGACACAGGGAGTTCGCCTTTGTGTTGTTTCATGAATATGAAAAGCAGTCGTTAATGTTGATTAGGGATGGTTGTCAAGATGCCATTAGGCAGGCGAGTTTCGACATTTCGTTGCTTGCAGATATGAATAATGGTGAGCTGTTGGATGGCTATGAAGATTTTTTGCAAAGAACTGAAGTGCCATTAAACGAAGGTGTCTGGCAGAGTGCCTGCTGTACCCCAGAGCGTTTGAGTTCCACACAGTTAAATAGTACACTTTATCGTAAATTAATCATGAGTTCTTAGGAGGATTGGATGGATGACTTTTTGGCACCATTGCACGATGAGCAGGTAGCAGGGCATAATATCGAGTATGATGACGATTTTTTAAACTTGATGAGCCTACTACAAGACAAGCCAGAGCAACAATATGGCGATTTGGTGGTTGAAGCTGGAATCAAGGACTGGCGTGCTATTTATGAGTCTTGTCATCAGATTTTACTGCATAAGAGTAAAGATTTGCTTGTCATGAGTTATTTTACTCAAAGTGGTATTGTACTAAATGGGCTTATGGGATTAAAAGAAGGGTTGTTTATCATTAAGGGCAATCTTGAGAAATATTGGGAGGATGTCTTTCCAAAGCTTGTTGATGAAGATGGTGATTACGACCCTGATTTTCGGGTAAATGCACTGTCTTTGTTCTTCGCTCCTGATGGTATCTTAAAAGACCTAAGAAATGCCCCTTTGGTCAAAAATGGGTTGTCAGGAAAGTTTCATACGGTAAAAGAGATAGAGGCTTTCTTGGAGAGCTATGATGAGTCACTATATGCTGGAGGCATTCAAAGGCTAGTCATTGATTTGTCTGTTGCCTCTGATGATGGGCACTCGCCCATAAGCCAGCTAAAAGAGGCAGGCGTGCTCATATCGGCAATCAAGGCATTATTTGAAAAATATGAGATAAGTGGTCTAAAATTTGAGCCTACCGAGCAGTTGATTCAAAAGATTTTGGATTTACTAAGCCAATCAGGAGAGTCTGGTTTGGAGCGACAAGATGTCACACCAACCAAGATGACTGACATAAAAACAGCAGAATCTGTCATGCCTGTGATGAATTGGGCGAGCTATTCTGTGAATTCAAGAGAGGATGTGCAATTATTGCTTGAAAAGATTCATGTGTATTTTGAAAAGCACGAACCTTCACATCCTGCGCCATTATTTATCAGACGCATTCAAAAATTGATGAATCTTAATTTTTATGAAATAATGAAAGACATCAGTCCAGAATCATTAGATAGATTGGAAAATTTGGTGGGGCAACCCTTGTCTAATGATGATGAATTTAATTAAAACCTAAGTCAAACCCATAGGAGATGACATGAGTAGTAAATCCGCTCAGAAATTTATTGCCAAAAACCGCTCGCCTCGTGTTCAGATTGAGTATGATGTGGAGGTGTATGGCACCGAAAAAAAGATAGAATTGCCCTTTGTGATGGGTGTGTTTGCTGACTTGGCAGGCAAAAGCAAGCAGGAGTTGCCAAGCATTGCCGATAGAGCATTCATGGAGATTGATGCGGACAATTTTGACGACCGAATGAAATCAATCAAGCCTAGAGTTGCTTTTAATGTAGATAATAGATTAGAAGAGGATGGGACTCAGCTCGGTATTGAAATGGAATTTGAAAAAATGGAGGATTTCTCACCAGAGCAAATCGCACAAAAAATTGACCCATTAAAGCAACTCTTGGATGCAAGAACAGAGTTGTCAAATCTACTTTCCTATATGGATGGTAAGGCGGGGGCAGAAGATTTGATTGATAAGATTCTATCTGACAATGAGCTACTTCAATCTTTGGCAACTTTGCCAAAAAACGCCACATCAGAAGATAATAATTCCTAAGGAGGCGTCATGACTACGCAACACGAACATCAAACGCATACCCAGACTCAGACCGTTTTTGATAACGACTTTGAGGCTTTGGTCAATAAAGAATTCAAACCCAAATCCAAGCAAGCAGAAGATGCGGTTCAAGGTGCGCTAAAAACATTGGCTCGCCAAGCACTGGGTAACACTGTCAAGCACTCATCGGACACTTATCAAACCATCCAAGCAATCATCGCTCAGATTGATAAAAAGCTATCCGACCAAATCAATGAGATTATCCATCACGAAGAATTTAAGCAAATGGAGAGTGCTTGGCGTGGGCTACATCATTTGGTCAATAACACCGAGACCAATCACCTGCTTAAAATCAAGGTTATGCCTTTAACCAAAAAAGAACTCGCTCGCAACCTCAAGAAGTTTAAAGGGGTGATGTGGGATCAAAGCCCAATATTCAAAAAAATCTATGAAGAGGAATACGGGCAGTTTGGTGGCGAGCCCTTTGGTTGCTTAGTGGGGGATTATTATTTTGACCACAGTCCACAAGACATTGAAATCTTGACGGAGGTTGCTAAGATATCCTCTGCTTCTCACTGCCCGTTTATTACGGGTGCTAATCCAAGCCTTATGCAGATGGATTCTTGGGAGGAGTTATCAAACCCAAGAGACATCACCAAAATATTCCAAAACACAGAATATGCAGCATGGAGAAACTTGAGAGCCAGTGATGATGCTAGGTATTTGGGGTTGGCATTACCTAGATTTATGGTGAGAGCACCTTATAGTAGTGCCAGTAACCCTGTTGATGAGTTTCACTTTGAAGAGCAGGTATCAGACCATGAAGGGTATGCATGGGCAAATGCCGCTTATGCCATGGCAGTCAATATCAACCGCTCATTTAGCGAGTATGGTTGGTGTACTTCTATCCGTGGTGTTGAATCTGGCGGTACGGTGGAAAACCTACCAACTCACACCTTTGAGACTGATGATGGTGGTGTGGACTTAAAATGCCCAACCGAGACTGCCATTAGCGACCGCAGAGAGGCGGAGTTGTCTGCCAACGGATTGATGCCACTTGTTTATCGTAAAAACTCTAATTTGGCCGCCTTTATCGGGGCACAGTCTCTACAAGAACCAACCCAATATCATGATGCAGACGCCACAGCCAATGCCAAGCTCTCTGCCAGATTGCCTTATCTGTTTGCTTGCTGTCGTTTTGCTCACTACCTAAAATGTATCGTGCGTGATAAAGTTGGTTCTTTCCGTGAACGTGAAGACATGGAGCGTTGGCTCAATGATTGGATTATGAACTATGTGGATGGCGATCCGGTCAACTCATCCCAGGAGACCAAAGCCAAGAAACCTCTGGCGGCAGCCGAAGTGATCGTAGAAGAAGTGGCGGACAACCCAGGGTTTTATACCTCCAAGTTTTTCTTGCGTCCGCACTATCAGCTTGAGGGATTGACAGTGTCCTTGCGATTGGTGTCAAAACTACCTTCGCTAAGAAAGGATTGATGAGTATCTAGCAACCCTGCTTTGGGGTTGCTATTTTGTTTTTGTGTGAGTGAAATAAATCATGACTGTGCGTTACTACATCCTAGAGGGTGACACCACCACCGTAGGCGGTGTCGTCCAAAAAACCACCAATACCCTATCTTTTAAAGTCTATGGTAAAGAACAAAGCTATATCGGCGATGATGTTTGGTGTCCTGCTTGTCAATCCATGGGTAAGATTGCACCAGACCAAGGCAGACTCTCCACCAAAGTAAATGGACGAATGCCCGCCCTAAATGACGACCTATGTCTATGCAAATGCACTCCACCGCCAAAGCTGGTGAATTCGCAGACGAGTTTTAAGGAGGTGATTGAGAATAATAGCAATCGCACAATAAATAATGAGGCATTGATCCAAAAAGATAATTTTATTATAGATGATAATTATCAGTTGCAATTTCAGTGCATTGATAGTGTAAGTGGTTCCCCAATTTTTGGTATTTATTATATTGCTGTATCTAATACCGGTACTATCTTAAAAGGATTGACTGATAAATGTGGTTTAACAGAAGTGTTAACTAAGGACAAAGAAGAAACTTTTGAGATACATTTTTTTGAAGAGGTGATATTGTGAGTGAAAAAAATTTTACTGTTAGAATTAAAGTTACATCAAAATCCGAAAAAATTAGAAAAATGCTGAAATATAGATTGGTGTTTTTTAAAAAATCTAAGTCTTATAACGGTGTATTTGATGATAATGGCTGTAGTAAGGTGTATAATGCAGATTATTTTGATATTGTTTGGTTTGAAATATATATAGGTAATGATTTGATAGATAAAATATTTGTTATGCCAACAATGAATGGGAAATATAATGATAATGCTTATGAAGTAAAAGTAAAGTATGGAGAAATTTCTATGAACAAAACCATCATTTCTGTTGGGTATAATAAGCCTATAGCACCAACTACATCATTAAAAAAAGTTTCATTTTGTGAAGCATTGGATTTATTTATAAAAAATAGAAGTATTTGGACTTTTGATAACCCTCCGGATTTTTACAGCAATGAAATAGGTGATGAACAATCCTATATTAGGAGTTTGGGTATTCACCCTAATACGACAGACGGGGTTGATTTACAGTATTTCTTGGTGCAGTATAGATATAGAAGAACAGTGGATCCTTTTACTGGATTTTTAGCTTGGAGTTTTCTTACTGGTTACATTTATATTGGTAGTGTTTTTTCCGCATATCATAGCAAATCTGGAGTGGACGGATACTTTAAAGATATTTTAAATGATTTTTCTGGAAATAATGCTGGTCATGATGCCGCTGTGTACGGTTTAGAAAATTACAAGGAGAGATTGTGTGATTAGAAAAACCAAAGTAGAGAAAATTGCGGATAAATTAATTATTTTGATATTTTTAATTGTATTTATTTTGATGCTATATATAATATTTGAACCTTATCTCATTGTAAATAATTTAGGTGATAATATGCATACAGCTATAGATAGATTGGGACATCCAGATCTAATATATGATAAAAATGATTGTCTGGTTTTATCTATGGTTAGCTGTGATGATTTTGATAAAAATAATATACATAGTATTGCCATTTGGTATTACGGCATTGAAAGTAATATTGTTGTTGGTTTTGATAAAAGAGAAATTATTGTATACAAAGGAGTGGTGGATAATATATATAAGTGACTATATTTTATGATAAATTCTTAGATTGTATTAAGAATTCATTATTGAAATTCTTATAATGAAATGTTTGGAAGAAGACTATTTATTTAAATCCATTTGAAAGTATTTGGTATTAAGGTGTAAAAAAATAAATTGTTAAAATTGTTTAATAGTTTTATGAAGGATTATTTTAGTCTTGTGTATCAGATTGCATAAATAAATTATCTTTATTACAGATAAAATATAAAGCGAATTTTAACTTAGAAACAAGACAGACTTTCCACTAAAGTAAACGGCAAACGCTAGCCCTGCATGACGACCTATGTCTATGTAAATGCACTCCATCGCCAAAGCTGGTGAATTCGCAGACGAGTTTTAGGGAAGTGGTTGATGATGGCTATAACACTCAGCCCAAGAATCACAAGGAAAAGAGTGGTTCAAAAATTTTTGATAAACGCATTAAGTTCGACTTTGGAGAAATAAATAATGATATTACCCCATTTTTGAGATATAGATTAAAGATAGATGGTATAACATACGAAGGAGAGCTTGATGATGAAGGTAATACAGATATTTTCTATAGCGATATAGAAACAGAAATTACGGATTTAGAGCTGTTTTTCTCGCAAGATGGAGACAACTAAATGGGCATACCAATCAATAAAAGTGGTGACAAGCTAATCATTAACATACCAAGCAGAGATTTAACGGCAGAAGAAATAGCCTTGGCAAGATTAATATTTGGTGAAACCATTAAGTATCAAGCAGTTAAAGTATTTAAGGTTGATTACCTACCTAATCAACAAGAAGAAACCATCGTAACACCCAATGGCAATTTATATCCAGCAAAAAAGGTATATAGAGAAAATTATGCTCTTGATAGCGATAGCATGAAGCACTTATTCATCCATGAGATGGCTCATGTCTGGCAAAGCCGTAAGGGCATGTGGGTGCGTTTGATAGGTGCTAAAATACATACTTGTGCTCGTCTTAATGACACTAACCCTTATTTATACAACATTCACCAAACATTTGGAAGCAAGGTGATTAAAATGCAAACTTCTCAGAATAAATCGGTCTCTAATATTGTGACAATTAAGTCCAAGTTGTCAGATTACAACATGGAATCTCAGGCAGAAATCATAGCTGATTACTGGGCATTGAAATTTAAAAGAAACCCCGACTTAATGATAACAAAAAATTTTGAAACTAATGTCAGGGCTAGAAATTTGGATGCAGTGATTCGACTTTATGAAGAAAAAGTAAAGCAAGCAATTGGCGCTTAGGACTGGTATGATGGAAAGGGTAGAAAAATTCATAAAGGCAATTGCTGTTTTTATGTTATGTTTTTTTGTTATGGTGATTGGTTTGATGTTATGGATAAGTCATATCATGTCTCAAGACAAAGACCTTGTCAAAAATAATTCATTAAAAAATGCAATTATTGAGCAAAACGATTTAGTCTTTGAGATTCAGGAAGGTTATGCAAGTGGTCTTGATATTGGTTATGATAGCCAAACCGTTTATTCGCAAGGCTTGGGGAAAAAAGTATCAAAATTAACCATTGAAAATTACCCCTCCATGATTCATGATAAAAAAATTTATCATTTTATGTTATATCAATATGAGCTTGGGGGTCATGGATTTTCTGGATTTGATTTTTGCATTAATAACAAAAAAGTTTTTTATGGGAAAAACATAAAAAACTGTTTAAAAGATGATGGTCTTGATTGATTTTAATAAATCTAGCAATAATCTACGGCTGTTAAAGTAAATGGCTTGGTCTGCCCTAAATGACGACCTATGTCTATGTAAATGTAATCCACCGCCAAAGCTTGTGCATTCGCAGATGAGTTTTAAAGAAAAAGTCAGTTCGCAGGGCATGGCAATAAGTGCTATTCAACTAAAAGAAAGTCCAACTCAAACACCCAGCACCTATAGCACCTCAGTACGCTTTGTAGATGATGATGGCTATCCTTATGCTAAGTCTCATATACCGCCAAAAACAAAAAGACAGGTAAGATACATTCAGGCAGAACGGATGAAAATGGTCAAACCCCACACTTTTTTACAGATTCACCTGATGATTATGAAATTAAACTGGACTTGGACTGGCAAAATAAGGAGATGAATAATGAGTGATAAAACTACCTGCACCTCTGCTGGTACTGGCACACCAGTTATCACTCAAACCATTTGCAATAGACCGTTTATCGCACACGAGCACGGCATTGGCGACCAGTTAGATCCTTTTGCTTGGAATGTAATTGAAGGGCGTTAAGGGAGAGGCTGGAGGGTAGAGAGGTTCCTGACCAGGGCTTATCCTCTTTGTGTGGTCCTGCTGTATTTTTTTATTTTTTACTATTAGTGGATAAAAATACCTACAAAAGTCTTGTTTGGAGTCTGTGGTACCATGGTGTAGCAAACATCAAATCAATACAACTTAAACCATCGAACGCAACCAAACATCCTACCAGCTATTTTAAAGCCAATAATGAACCCAAAATATTAGGACTGGATTGGATGACTTTAGCTAGTTTAAGAGATACCTTTAATAAAAGAATACGCTACAAATCGCCCGATGATGAGACTGCAGGAATAACCCTTCCTCATGAATTAATAGGTTGGTTGGAAAAAATTGGCTTTAAGCACATTGAAACATATGAATTAGACACTTTGGCAAATTATATTCAATTAAATGCTTATTTCACCAAGCAAGATTATTATGTTATCTCTTTAATCAATACAGAATTACTACAAAAAGGCAATTCTGCCTTTGGTGTCATTCCAGAGCATTGGGTAGTATGGACAAGTTTATTGCGAAGTGGAAAAAATGCCATTGATTTAAATACTAAATTGACAGACATAGTGCACTTGACGGTATTTTCTTGGGGCAAGAACAATTGGTCTATTCAGTCAAATTTGCCACTTAATAAATTTATGCTCTACCATAAAACCGCTTTTATTGTAAAAAGGGTATGACATGAAAAAGACAGCGTTATGGCAAAATATGGCATTATGGGAGAAAGTGGCATTGTGGTTTTTGGCAACCATAGTATTTTTGATTGTTTTTTTTAATTATTATGTTTAAAGTCTCATCGCATTTTGCTAATCGTCCACATTTTGTAACCCAAGAATTACCCAAAGCACATCTCAATCAACCTTATTATGCAAAAATTGAGATAGAAGCCGCCATTATAGAGGAAACGGTTGACATACAAGTTTCAAATGAAGATATTATGGTAGAGCCGAAAGTGTATGAAAGCCATAAAGACATATATAATAAACCTGTTTATAGAACAGATTACTCAAACTTAACTATTACAGGCACTCCGTCTGAACTAAAACCAATTACCATCAAATTAACAGGGAGTACTTATGGCAGTATGTTTGTTGGCAAAGAATTTGAAAAAACATATACTATTGAAGTGTTGGAATAGGCGGATAAAATATATTATTCATCTAATTAACCATAAATAGAAATTCTCATGCCAAAACTTTTTTTGATAACATCAAAACTATGTCTGTTTTTATCAGCATTTCCCTTACTTTTTATTAAATATGATAAAATTTGTTTTGGATATGATAAATACTCAATAATGTATTTATATCAAATTAATGGTGCAGGAGGAGATGATGATGTCGCATTTAAATTATTGGCTATAGTTACTTTTTTCTTCGCACTATTTTTATCCCCAGTGAGAAATAAAATTGGATATGCCTTTTTATTTTCTGTTTACTTTGCATGTCAATATCTTATATTTTTATTTGTAGAAAGTTCAACTGTCTGGAATATGATATGGTCATCGATTATTTATTGTCATAACAATCATTTTCTTATTTGGATAACATTCCAGATATTATTCATTATGAATAGTTTATTATTCCTGTATTTAAAGAGATAAAAAACCATAAACATATAATCTGTAATGCTATCCATCTTTACTCTGTGCAAATAGTAGAATCTTACAACTTTTCTACTCCAATAATCTTATTTTAGCTCTCAAACAAATAAGCAATTACTAAACCAAAACCACACCTCAACTCATGTAAAATTAAAAATTTTCATTATTTGTATTTAAGAATTTTGATATAAGAAGATAGCTTGCAAAGCGACTCTTCGGTTAGAGCATAAGCGTTTTGTGTTAATGCTATGATTGTCAAAAATACTAACAAAGATTTAAACATATGATTGACCTTTTTGGATGCTTTTGTCGTTTTGGATGATGTCCCATTGCCATTTAAAAAGTGAGCATAATCATCGCTCTGACATTCTCTTAATATCCATCCAATAAATTCCAGTATTGACATCTTTATCATGCCCCTGTAATCTACCGTGAAAATTAATAATAATATCGTCATAAATATATTGGGAGCCGATATAACACCAATAATCATGACATTCTTGCTTGGTTTGACTTAAAAAATCACGATATAGTTTATAAAAAATAGCCTCAGCCTCTTTCTCGTTATCGGTAGCAATCTTAATTAAGGTAATAACTCTGTCTTTTTCAAAATCAAATATTAGATGCTCCTCAGGGTCTTTATCATAAAACAATGAAAACTCCTGCGGAATACGACCGCCACTATTTACCACCTTTGAGTGTTCAAAATATCCAAGAAAAAAGTATCGTAGCCCAACACTAAAAGGGATATCAGGTGACACATAATGCTCATCAAAATAATAATTTGAACCGCTTATCAAGCGATAGTCAATAAACTTTTTATCATCGTATTTTTCAATGCGTTCTACAAGCTCCAAATCAGTTAAAAATATAGGGAGATAACGACCAGCGTAACTTATTTGTGAATAAACACAGAGCACAAAAACACATAATAGATGGACATATTTCATCAGATTGCTCCTATTCAAGATTGTTGTCATTGTTCATAATATCCCAATGGTGTTTAAAAAGAGACCATTGAGTGCCTTTGTGTGGATTAATATCGCCATTTTCGGTATGTTCATAGTCCATGATATTGTCGGTATAACCCCATGAAAATCTCAATCCTGTCTCATCTCTAAAAGTATGCGACAATCCAAAGCTGTGTCCCAGTTCGTGTAAAATCGTCCGATTTTTACCCATAAAAACCATTGTGTCTTTATTAATATCTATAGTCAGCAATAAAAAAAATGTCAATACTATGCCGATTTTTTGGGTAGTTTTGTAAAATATTGCTTTCGTTGATTTTGCCACGCAAATCAATGTCTTTATCTTCGTATTGTATCGTTACGGATATGGGGCAATATTGTTTGCATTCAGGCAAATCCTTTAGTTTCTCATATCTTTCTAGATAAGTCGAGTATAGTTCCTCAAACAATTTTTCAGCTTTTTGTCTATCATCTGTGATGGTACTGATAAGAATAATCATCTTTTCTTTATCTGAGTTGGTCATAATATTGACTTTATTTGGATCGTGTCTGTCCATCCATAATTGCCAATCTGCTTCGTCTGTATAACTCAGTCCCAACTCTAATCTAAGAAGCTCTACCTTATTATTGAATAAAATAAATTCATCAGGAAAGTTATAATGAAATTGACCAGTTGTTTTATCATAAGTCTTAGAATATTTTACAAATTTTAGCGTATCATATTTATCAAGACGCTGTGCCATTTGTTCATTGGTTAGCATGACCTGATAATAACCGCCACTAGCAAGACAAATGGTTGTATTAAAAACTAATAAAGTTCCAATAAAGAATTTTAACAAGTTCATTTATTTTTCTCCTGTAAAGTAATGATATTATTATCATTATAGATAATATCCCATTGGTATTTATTAAGTGTAATGCCTGAGTTATAATCCATAAGATTGTCTGTGTGGGATTCTTGCAATACAAAATGATTTGGTTCCTTATGGTTAAAACTATGTTCCAACCCCAAACTATGTCCCAGCTCATGTAAAATCGTCCGAGTTTCATCATGGGCATTATAAATATTTCTGTAGATAATGACATGATTACCCCAATAATTGCAGTTTCTTGTGATTTTACATTGACGTTTTGCATATTCATCAGGCTCTTTTCTGTCAGCCATACCCAATGTTAATTTATCATTTTCTGCTACAACATAATTGGTTAAAATAAGATAGGTGACATTTTCATAATTACCCGTTTCATACTGAATGATATTTAGAGATTTTAATAGTTTAATAGCATCATCAAAGGCTTTTCTACTACTATCTCCATTCAAAGGAGTCAAATTGACATTTTTCACATCATTCACTGCCTGTTGATATTTTTTGGTAAAATCATCAATTTCCTGTCGTTGCTGTAACTGGTGGCTACTGATGGTGGTGATTGTGTCTTTACCGTCTTTATCTTTGTGAAAAATTTGCTTATTTATTAAATTAATGCCAATACTTTCTTTGACTTCTGCTATAATACCTACTTGGCTAAAAAGTTTGCTTTGAATGGCATTTGGATAATCTTGTGGATAAGCATTTGTAGCAGAAAATGGATGAGCTACCAATTCAATGGGTTGTATCGTGACTTTTCTTCTTTTTGCATTTGGGTATACACACAGCAGTCCGACTCGTTTTTCTATTCCATTCTTTTTGGCAAACACTTCTATGGTGCCAAGTTGGCTTAAAGCACTGGTACAAGTAACAGTAATCATGGGGTAATTGCTCTTGTAATAAATAATGGTCTTGGTTACAGATGTCGGCACATCCCCTGATGTATACACGGTTTTTTTTGTTGATAGGCTGACTGCTCCATAATAAGATTGACGCTTTCTTTGGTCATATTGGACAACACATCGCTCATTGTCAAAGTGGGTGTATCTACCATCAGTCCATCACTGCATCTAAATATCAGCAACGTCTCATCATCTGTCAAGGGTGTGTCTTGGTCTGACTGCTCAAAATACAAGTGTAGATCTACACTACTAAGACCTGTTTTTGATTGATTGCTTGGTGAAAATAAGTTTAACCAAGCAGGTGTATATTCATTGGGTCTGCCATATTGAATAATCTCTGATAAATTGACTAACTCTTTTCTTTGGTAGCTACGGTATTCTTCCGTCAAATCTTCTATTGCACCGAAATATACCTTTTTGCTTTTATCGGTACCATAAAGATACTCATCACGGAGCCAATCAAACCCATATCCTCCTTGATAATCATCAGGTCTTCTAAAATGCGCAGTAAAGTTTGGCAATTCATCGTTAGTCTTGGTGCTGGTTAGATTGTTTTGTAATTTTGCTTGGCGATACTGTGCTTGTGCTTGGCGATATTGGGCAAGCCTATTATCATCAATAATCTCTTTAAAACTTGTCTGAGAATGGATAAGTTTTGGTGGTGGATTACATTTGCATAGACACAAATCATCATTTAAAGCAGGCATTGCCCCACCGAGTGAAAAAGATAATCTTGGACCTGTTGGTACAATTTTGCCCATTGATTGACAAGCAGGACACCAAACATCATCGCCGATACAGCTTTGTTTTTTACCGCTGACATTAAAGATAGTAGGATTGGTGGTTGTTTGGACAATACCACCAGCAGTGGTGGTATCGCTCTCTAGGATGTAGTAACGAGTTAGGGGCATGGGATATCCTCATGTTGAGTGTGTCTATCAATGGTAAGTTTAAATTCATTATCAACAACGGTCAATGTCATGTTTCTTATGGGGTTGGGATTGCCGATAGATAAAAGTATCTCATGACTTATCATGGGCAGGATTTGATTGGTGATGATGGCATCAATCATACGACCGCCTGACTCTATTTCTTGACAGCGGTTGGTGATGAGGGTGATGACGGCATCATCATGGCTTAGTGTGATGTTATGATTGTCCTGCATGCGTTTGATGACTTTGTTTAGTTGTAGGGTGATGATGTGTGACATCATCTTGTGATTGAGTGGGTAGTAGGGAATGTTTTGGATTCTACCCAAAAGTGCTGCCGGAAAAGTCTGCAATAGAGGCTCTCTTAATGCCGTAGCCAGTCCTTCTATATCGGGTTTTAGAAGCTCGTCTTGACATAAAGTCAGGGTAAGCTCTGAGCCGACATTGGTGGTTAGGATGATGATGGTATTTTTGAAGTCAATATAGCGACCCTCGCCATCTTCCATAAATCCTTTATCAAAGACCTGAAAGAAAATCTCGTGAACATCGGGATGAGCCTTTTCTATCTCATCTAGCAGGACAACACTATAAGGACGTCTGCGAACGGCTTCAGTCAGCACACCACCTTCACCATAGCCGACATACCCTGGAGGGGCACCTTTAAGCGTGGAGACGGTATGAGGTTCTTGGTATTCACTCATGTTGATGGTGATGAGGTTTTGTTCACCGCCATACATAATGTCTGCCAGTGCAAGGGCGGTTTCGGTTTTGCCTACGCCAGAGGGTCCTGTTAGCATAAAGACACCAATCGGTTTGTTGGGGTTGTCTAGATTGGTTCTGGCGGTCTGTATGCGTTTGGCTATCATATCAGTTGCATGAGGCTGACCGATGATTCGTTGGTTGAGCGTTTCTGATAAATGAAGGATTTTTTGCACTTCGTCATCCATCATTTTGCCAACTGGAATGCCTGTCCATTCAGCAATGATTTGAGCGATGAGATGAGAATCTACCACAGGATGAACCAACGTCTCTTGTTTTTGTATGGTCTGAAGTTTTGTGATAAGTGCTTGTTGCTCTGCTTTGAGGGCATTTATTTCCTCTGGTTTATCATCATCCGATGAGGCTATGGATGCTCTGATTGCATGAAGTGCCTCGACAAGTTGTTTTTGGTCTTGATATTGTGCATTGATAACATCTAACTCTGACTGTATGGCTTGGATTTGTTGCTGTTTTTGTGCAATGACATCGCCATCGGTTAGGTAGCCTGATTCTTGTTGTTTTTGAAGCTGGTGAATCTGCTGTTCGATGGATTTTATGCTTTCTTCTTTGGTGGTGATAGACAGAGGGGTGCTGTTTAAGCTGACGGCAACCCTAGCACAAGCGGTATCAAGAATGCTAATAGCTTTGTCTGGCAATTGTCGTGCAGGAATATAGCGAGCTGAGAATTTGACAGCAGTTTGCACGGCATCGTCTAAGATGAGTACCTGATGATGGGATTCTAGTCTGTCCACTAAGCCTCTTAGCATATCGGTTGCCACTTCTTGGTTGGGTTCTGGCACTTGAATGACTTGAAATCTTCGGGTAAGTGCGGGGTCTTTTTCAAAATATTTTTTGTATTCTGACCATGTGGTTGCACCAATGGTGCGAAGCTCGCCTCTTGCCAAAGCGGGTTTTAAAAGATTGGCGGCATCACCTGTACCTGCGGCACCACCAGCACCCACCAATGTATGAATCTCATCAATGAACAAGATGATGGGCTTGGGACTTTGGTTAACTTCTTTGATAACTGCTTTTAGGCGATTTTCAAACTCACCAGAGACACTTGCCCCTGCCTTGAGTGCACCGATATCAAGTAAGATGATTTCAACTTCTCTTAGGTGGTTTGGCACATCGCCTTGAGCAATTTTTAGGGCAAGACCTTCAACGACAGCGGTCTTTCCTACACCAGCCTCACCAGTCAATAATGGGTTGTTTTGCTTTTTGCGAGAGAGTATATCCACCATTTGGCGGATTTCGTTATCCCTGCCTGTAACAGGGTCTAACTTCTCTTGTCGTGCCTGCTCGGTAAGATTGGTACCAAAACGTGCCAAGGCGGATTGCCCCGTTGGGTCATTGGGTGACAAGGAGACTTCCTGAGCTGTGGGTTTTTCAATGGAATGTTGGCATATTTGGTCGTAGTCGCCATACAGCTTTTGAGTATTGATTTTGCCAAATTCGGAACTGATTCTAAGAAGTTGGTGTTTAAACTGGTTGGATTCTAACAGTGTGTAAATAAGATGACCTGTGGTGATGTGTGTTTGATTAAACTTTAAAGAGGTGTACAGCCATGATTCTTCAATGAGTGCCATGATGTCATCAGAGAAGTCACTGACCTGTTCATAGCCTGTTTTTAGGGTTTTTAAGTGGTTTGCAATGTCGCTTATTAGATAGTCATGATTTAGTTCAAAATGACTCTCTATAAATCTCAAGTCTGTATCATTCATTTGTAGAAGCTGATATATCCAGTGAGAGAGCTCGACATGGCGATTTTCACGCAACTTGGCAAACATAAAAGCACTTTCAAGGCTCTTATATAGTGATGTATTTAGTTTGGCAAATAAAGCAGAGCGGTTGATTTGAGACATATCGGTTCCTTGTTTGGTGGTTTAAAAGCAATATCATAACAAAATATCTAACCAAAAGTCCACGACTAAATCATGATTGTGGTAGATGAGAAAATGATGAAGGTTTGTTGTGATTAGACTTCTGCCAGTACGGAGGATGTTCCATCATCATTTAAAGAATAGATAAGGCATACACTACTTTAAAATTACATCTTTCTATGGGATGATAATGAGTATTAACACCTATTAAAGAAAAATACTTCCCATTATGCTCTAAAAAACAGAGATATACCCATCGATAACAAGCTCTAACTGACCTAAATATCTTTTATACAGTTCGTCCAATATTTCTTGGGATTTTTGATGGTCTTGAACAACCAAGTTGATGGTTTCTATCATTGCCATTTTATCATCGTCGGATAAAGTATGCGTTCTTTTCTTATCTTTTTCTGTTTCATGACGCATGTAATATTGTAAATAGTGAACCATGCCATGACTTCTACCGATATAAAGATAGCTGTTTAATTCGTTAAACTGCATGATGTGAACTTTATTTTCTTTTACAACCCAACGACTTAGATCGTCTGTATGTTTATCCAAAGATACTTCAAAACGGGTCAAGAATTCATCAAAAGACATCAGTTTAACTTTTCTGTCATGAGGTATGCCAATATGCGAGGGCGGGGGAAGATAATTGTATTTTACCTGCCATTCTGGTTTGCAATATGTCTTACCGTAATAATCTGCTGACTCATAAGGCGGTGCTGAAAAAGCAGTTGTATGGATAAAGGCAAATAAAGTGGCGATAAAGTATTTCATCATACACTCAACAAACCACAAAATCACCACACCCCCCCATGTTCCAAAACAACTCATCTAAATCATTAGTCATCCAGCCTTGTCTTAAAAACTTAGCTTGACTCCATTTATACTCAATGGGGTTTAAGTCAGGAGAGTAAGGGGGTAAGAACAATAAACAATGTCCATGTCTGTTTAATAGCTTTTGGATTCTTTTGTTTTTGTGAAAAGGAGCATTGTCCATGACAATCACACACTTTTGCTTTAATTTTACAATTAAGGTGTGTTTTAACCAATCATAAACGGTTTGGGTGTTGGTGTGGTGTTTGTAATAAGACAAAGCAAACAACTGATTGTGATACAAAGCACCGATGACATTAACCCTTAACCTGCTGTTTTGGTAGTTATGATGCAAAATACTAGGCTGACCAATAGGAGCATACCCATAAGGACGATAAGTGTGTATTTGAAACCCTGACTCATCCATGTAGATGATGGGATAGCCTTGCTCTTGATAGACAGTAAGTTTATCTAAATACTCTAACTGCTTGTTGATGTCTGACTTAGGGTGTACTCTTTTGTTTTTTTACGAGTAATGCCCAATCTTTTAAAGCTTTGTAAATGCCCATGTCAGTACAACCAAAACGTCTTGCTCGCTCATACAGGTAATCATAAGGGTAGTCTTCTACATCTTTGAGTAATGCTTCATCATCTATCTTTTTAGGCTTTACGTCTTTTGTTGGTTTAATCTCTATGTTTTGTTGCCAGTTTTGTAAGGACGAGTAGAGACATTAAGTAAAGATGCTACCTTGCGATAAGACATGCCTTTGTCATTGATGAGTGCCAAAGCTTTTTTGCGAAAGTCTAGGGAGTGGGTCATGGTATTTAGAGTCTCTGTTTAATGGATGTTAGGGTATTGTAGCATATTTTGGGTTTGGGGGGTGTATCACAAAATACTAAGAATGTAAGCTTATAAAGAATTATCAGGTACATCAAGCCAACGGTCCCATCAGCACCATGATTTTTATCAAACCACCCTAAAATCATCATCAAGCATCGCCCAATGCTTGGTTAATATCTCTTTGTGTATTTGTGCCATTGGCAAGTCGTCCAACGCACCCTTCCAAATATCTCTGGCGATTTGCATTACTTCTATGAGCTGTGGCTTGATACTTCGCCAAGGCACGTCCGCTTTTTTTGCCCAATGCTCAAAATGAGCCATATTGACTTGATACCAATGCTTAGTACTATCAAGATTGAGCGAAAAGCTGGTTTCATTGGGTAGATACACTTTGGTACTAACCAAGTCATAGGCTGGCGACAGCATAGGATTTATGCCGTCCTTGTAAATAACGCTCCAATTTTTTAGATGAGCATCACCATTGGCAATCAAGATATTGACCAAGATTCGTCTGGCAAGCTGATTGACATCGGACAGGCCGTGTTCGCTAAATTGATACAGGATTTTGGCAAGACTGGCGTAGTTACCGCCGTTATATTTTTCATGGGGATATTTAACAAGAATTTGGGCAAAATCTTCGCTGTGTATGCGTCTAACGCTACCATCGGCTAGGGTTTGCCTATCAAATCGTTGTATGGCATAAGCCAGTGGCGGACTGGAAATATCTGTCATTTTATCATTAAACATGGCAGTATCTGCAATGCCAGTCAGTGATGAGACGGGTACAAGCCTGATTGGCGGGATTTCTACTTTTGCAAGCTCCGCCAGTCGCATCATGCTATATTCATTTTCGGGAATAAAAGGGTGTGATTGCGATGGTGTCTTAACAATCCAGTTGCCAAGCGTGGATTCTTGACCAACCAAGGGTAATGTAAACCGCTCGCCTGTGTGAGTCATCACTTGACGCATGGAGAATTTGGTCTGCACGCCCGCCAAAGAAAAGGGGTGAGATAGACCGCTGTCTTTAATGGGTATATCACCATGACTGTCTTGCTGTGGAGCTATATTGACATCATCTTTGGTCAATCCTAGATGATGAATGATAAAGTTAGGCACTTGTTGCATGTTGATTGGAATGGCAGTGATGGCCCCTGGTAGGTCTTGCCCCAAATGCTTTAATAATAAAAATTCATTGTCAATATGCACTTTTAGACTTTGGGCAAGCAATTGCCTTAACGCACCTTCTGGCAATAGATTGGACAATACAGGGTGTAATCTTTGCCATCTCACCCAAGGCGTGCTAAGTAGTTTTTGATGATTTGCAAAGTTTTTGTGTGTGGTCAGACTAAACGTCGCTCTATTTTTGTCATGAATATAATCAGGGCTAAAATACAGGCGATTTTGCCCTTGCGATAGGCTCACAAGATAGCCCACTGTCTGCTCATGCAGTCTAATCTCTAAAAAATCCAAAGCATTCATGAGTCAAGTATTCCTTGCCAAGGGTCTTGGGTTGGGTCATCTTGTGGTATGTTTGACGCAGTTGATGTAGTTGGCGATGGGTTTTTTGGGGTGAGTGTTAGCTCGCAGTTCAACCCGTCAGCAATCAGTAGCAAGGTCTCCAAAGTGGGGTTGCCACTTTTTTCGATGTTTTGATATTGTTGTCTTGATAAGCCTGTTCTGTCAAACATGTCTTTTTGCTTTAACCCCAACGCAAGACGGCGAGATTTTATCTGTTTTCTAAAATTATCAAGTGTGTTCATGGGTGTTTTGGTGTTTTAAAAGCAACATATTAACTGCTTTTTTATAAAAAAGCAATTTTTAAATTTCTTTTAAATGCTATATAAACTAATTTTCAGTAAATTTTAGTTAGTGTCTACACTTACACCAAACCCATACACAAGCAACAAATGGCACACATATTTCATGATGGCAAAAATCCACCCTAAATAAGCAGTTTGTAATACACTATCTCACCACCCGATACACACTCGATGTCAAAAATTCAATCTCTTGTATGTCATGACTGACGTACAGCATGGGAATGCTCATCGCTTTGATTTCTTGGAAAAACGGCAGAATCTCTTGTTTGTGTTCGCTATCTAGGGCGGATAGTGGCTCGTCCATGAGTAGTAGATTGGGAGAGTATAGCAACGCTCGCCCGAGTGCCACTCGCTGTTTTTCCCCGCCTGAGAGTTTGGCGGGCAGACGCTTGGTTAGATGTCCGAGTTTTAATAGGCTGATGATGTCATCAGGATGGAAGCGGCGGGCAGACTTTTCACGGTGCCGATAGCCGAACAGCAGGTTGTCCATCACGCTTTTGTGGGGGAATAGTTGCCCATCTTGGAATACAAAACCGACCAGTCGGTCTTTGATGGGTAAGTTAATATTGGCTTGTTTATCAAACCATGTTGTGCCATTGACTCTGATGTGTCCTGATGTGGGTGTGATAATCCCTGCAAAGGCATGTAGAATACTGGTCTTGCCTGTACCACTCGCTCCGAACAGTCCCACGATGTTGTCATCAAAACAAAACTTTGGCGATAGGGTGATTTTGCCCAGTTTTAGGGTGATATCACAGTCAAAGGTGGGTTTGTCATGGCTATTCATTGCTACACCTTTTGTTTTTGCTGACGATGATACCACTGCGAGAAAAACAACGCCACAAATGCCACACCGACCGAGAACGCCATCAGTCGCATGATGGCAACATCGCTGTCGGCTTGTTGCAGTAAGCTATACATGGCAAGGGGTAGGGTGCGTGTCTCGCCTGCGACGTTGCCCACGAACGTGATGGTCGCCCCAAACTCGCCCAAACTGCGACAAAAGCCCAAAATCGCCCCAACGACGATACCACTGGCTGACAAAGGTAGGGTCACTTTAAAAAACGTACCAATCCTACTTGCCCCCAGACTTTTGGCGACCCATTCTAGGCGTGTATCAACCATCTCAAAGGCAAGGCGTGATGACTGCACCATCAAAGGAAAGCCCATTACCGCACTGGCAAGCACCGCTCCTTTCCAGTTAAAGGCAAATTCTAGTCCCAAACTACTCAAATGCTTGCCAATCACGCCTTGATTACCAAATAGGACAAGCAATACATAACCAGGGACGACAGGTGGTAGGACAAGGGGAAGATACACCAAGGTCTCCACAAGCGACTTGCCCCAAAACTGTGAGCGTGCCAAAAAATAACCCATCATGATGGCAGGGATGAGATTGATGAGTAGGCAGGATAGGGCGATTTTAACCGATAAGCTGATGACTTCAAGCTCATCAGGGCTGAGTGACAATAACATGGCAAATGATGATGGCAATGATGGCGGTATTATAAAGCAAAATGGGCAATCTGACCACTAATGTCCTTTAACGCCCATTTGTAAGCGGTGTTCGCAGGTATGATTTATTTTAACGGAGCAAATCCATGTTTTTTAAAAACCGCCTTGGCGTCATCAGATTGTAAAAATTGATAAAATCGCTTGGCGTCGCTGTTATTAGAACGGACAAGCCCCGCAGGATAAATGATGGGCGTGTGGCTGTTGGTGGGAAAAGTTGCCACGGTCTTTACCGATTGGGTGCTGATGGCATCAGTGGCATAGACGATACCAAGTGGACATTCGCCACGGGCGACGAAGTTTAGGGCGACTCGCACGTCTTCGGTCTCAACCAGTCTTGATCTAATGCTCTGCCACCAGGTCATGTGCGTAAGTGCTTCTTTGGCGTATTTGCCGACGGGGACACTGGCGGTGTTGCCTGTGCAGAGTTTGCCTGTAAAACTGCCAACGATATTAAAATTTTGGCTCATCGTGACTGCGACAGGTTTTTTGGTGGGGCTAATCATCACCAAACGATTGCCCAGCAAATGCGTGGTGTTGGCAGAGCTAATGAGATTTTTTCTATTAAGATAAGTCATCCATGCCACGTCCGCCGAGATAAACACATCTGCCTTACCGCCTTGTTCTATCTGCTTGGCGAGCGTGCCTGATGATGCATAAGAAGTCTTTACTTTGGTGCGGTATTTTGTCTCATACATCGCATTAAGCTCGCCCATGACATCGGTCAAGCTGGCTGCTGCATAGACGGTCACGTCAGCATGAGCAACGGGCAGGTTTAGCATGAGTGTAGATAATAGGGGTAGGGTCAGAGATTTCATAAAGGACACCAAAACAACCATTAAAAAATTGACATAAGTTAAGAAAAAGCAAGATGACATGATTGTATAACAAAATCACGTCCTAGCCCATTGCCCAAAAGTGGTAAGTTCGCCAATATTTAGCCAATCTTCTTATCAATCTTTGCCAATAATGCTCGCAGTAGGGCGTATTCTTTTTGGTCAAGTTGCAGGCGAGAGGACAGACGTGATAGGCGTTTTGGCAAATCTTTTAGTTCATCATCTTGGGCAAGGTTTAGCTTGATGAGTAGGTTTGTGATGGCGTTATTAAGCCCTGCCTTTTGAGCATGTGTGATGGCAGGTTCATCCCATAGGGTGCGATGATGGATGTCAAGCTGGTATTTGAGATTGTGCTGATTATAATGGGTGTCGTCTTTGGTTTTGTCGCTGTTTTGCTCATCAAAATAGGCATAGAGCGTGCTTGTAATGACTTGCACGGCACTTGCCACGTTAAGCACAGGATAGGCAGGATTGGCAGGGATTTGTACATGATAATCCGCCAATGCCAACTCATCATTGGTCAGCCCCCTATCTTCACGTCCAAAGACCAAGGCTACTGTTGCTTTTGGGTTTTTGGATAAAAAATCATGGCATAGCACCGCACACTCATTTGGTGTGATGACAGGCTTGGGTAGATGGCGAGTGCGTGCTGATGCCATGACAATCAAGGCGTGTGGCGATAATGCAGTCTCGATGGTGTCGGCGATGATGGCATTATCTAGGACGGACGCGCCACCAGCAGCATTGGCGTGACTGGTCTCATCAATGGGTAGGCGGGGGGCGACCACGGTCAAGTGGGACAGTCCCATGGTGTGCATGGCACGAGCTGCCGAGCCGATATTGGCAGGCAGGGTTGTATTAACCATGATGGTGTGAATGCGGTTTAGGGGGGTGTTTGGCATGTCAATTCAACTAAATCAGGGCTTATTTCACCACCAAATCCGACCCAAAGGTGTATCTTAGGCGGTTTAGGTTGTTGTCAGATGGATATAGGCGAAAACGGTCATTCGTCAACACTTTACAGATACTGCATTCATCGTACAGATACAGCGACACCGGCAGACAGCCGTCAGGGGTGTTGCCATTTGCGTCAATGATGGCTCCCCCATCTTCGGTCGTTGTTTCGGATTTGATGAATCTGTCAATCTCATCAGGGTTGGGCGGGACGTTCTCTTTTAGCAGGCTGGTCAGTACCGACAGTCGCTCGGTGTCGTGGCTGTGCAGTTTGACGTGCAAGCCGTCCAACGATTTTAGGCGAGACTCGATGATGTTCTTGCCCCCTTGTAGGCGAGCGAACACCCGTCCGTCATTTTCGCTAACGCTAATGCGAGCGATGAGAATCACGCCGTTTAGGTTGTTTAGCTGTTCCCAGTCTTTTTTGTCAATCTTTGCCAATGTTTGCATGTTTAGGCGTTTGGGGTTGAAGTTTTTGTCTTCTTTGGCAAGATGGGCGTATTTTTGGCTTAGGACGGCATTTAGGCTGATGTTGCTTTCAAGCAGGGGCGAGATGCGTTGGTATTTGTCCATATAACAGCTCAGCTCCAAGCGACAACTGCCGTCATCTAAGGTGATGGCGACACGGTTGCCAAAGTTTGCCACGTCTATCACCAGTCCTGCCACTAAGGCAAATTTACCATAGCCTGTCTCGGACACTTCGCTTAGGTTTTTGACGTTGGTATAGCGAGGCAATTCATCACGATAAGCATCCATGGGATGACCTGTCAGATACAGTCCTAACGTGTCTTTCTCGCCACGCAGGCGAGTTTGGTCGCCCCAGATGATGTCAGGCAAGGGCGGAGCGACGGACAGCCCTTCATCTACTTCGGCAAATAAGTCAAACGTACCTGCTTCGCTGTTTAGTCGGTTTTGGTGAGCCACTTCCATGGCTTGGGGGAGTTGTTCCCAGAGTCCGCCACGGATTTGGTAGGATAAGTTTTTGCCATGAATGTCAAGCAGTTCGGGACGTAGCACGCCTGCTAGGTCATCAAAACAGCCAGCATTGATGAGAGCTTCCAAGGCACGTTTGCCGACTTTTTTGGTGTCCACACGGTTACAAAAATCGTATAAATCCTTAAAAGCCCCTTCGCTTCTTGCCTTGACGATACTGGCGACCGCGTCTTCGCCCACGCCTTTGACTGCTCCTAGTCCATAGATGATGGTTTTGGGGTCACGAGCGACGAAGTGAAATTGGCTGTGATTGACCGATGGCGGTAGCACTTCTAAGTCAAAGTTATCCTTGCAGTCGCTGATTAAAAAGACCACGGTATCGGTGTCGTCCATCTCCGATGTCAGTACCGCCGCCATGAACTCGGCAGGGTAGTAATGTTTTAGATAAGCGGTTTGGTAGGCAAGCACGCCATAGGCTGCCGAGTGCGATTTGTTAAACCCATAGCCTGCAAATTTCTCCACAAGTTCAAAAATCTTAATGGCAAGCTCACCATCCACGCCAAGTCCTATCGCCCCTTCTTCGAACACCGATCGCTGAGCTGCCATCTCTTCGGGCTTTTTCTTGCCCATGGCACGTCTTAGCATGTCCGCTCCGCCTAGGGTGTAGCCTGCTAAGGTCTGGGCGATTTGCATGACTTGTTCTTGATAGACGATGACCCCATAAGTCGGCTCCAAGGCAGGTTTTAGCCAGTCGTGTTGATATTGGGGGTCAGGGTAGGCGACTTCTTGTATGCCGTGTTTGCGGTCGATAAAATCCGACACCATCCCCGTCTCCAAAGGGCCGGGGCGGTACAAGGCACACATGGCGATGACGTCTTCGATATTGGACGGTTTTAACTGTTTTAGGTATTTTTTCATGCCCGAGCTTTCAAGCTGGAATACTGCCGTGGTGTTGCCATTTTGCAGGACATGCTCATACACCGCCGTGTCATCTAGGGGCAATTCATCTAGGTCAATGGGGTCAAGCCCTTCTCTGGCAAGGCGTTCATCGATGTTGTTAATGGCGGATTTGATGACGGTCAGGTTTCTAAGCCCCAAAAAGTCAAACTTCACCAGTCCGACCGCTTCGACATCATCTTTATCATACTGACTGACAAAATGCCCTTCATCATCGGCATAAATGGCACTAAAATCACTGATACGATTCGGGGCGATGAGTACGCCCCCTGCGTGCTTACCGACGTTACGGGTCATGCCTTCGAGTTTTTGTGCCATCTCCCAAATCTCAACCGCCTGTTCGTGGTCTTGGGTGTCGGCATTGGTGAGCAAATCTTTTAATAAAGGCTCTTCTTTGACTGCGTCATCAAGCGAGATACCAGGGGTTTTGGGGATGAGTTTGGAGATTTTATCGGCAAGACCATATGATTTGCCCTGCACTCGTGCCACGTCTCGCACCACTGCCCTTGCCGCCATCGTACCGAAGGTGATGATTTGTGAGACTGCCATTCGCCCATAAGTATCGGCAACATAAGCGATGACTCGGTCTCGCCCTTCGATACAAAAGTCCACATCAAAGTCAGGCATACTGACACGTTCAGGGTTTAGAAATCTCTCAAAGAGCAAATCATATCGCAAGGGGTCAAGGTCAGTGATGTTTAGGCTATATGCCACCAGCGAGCCTGCCCCCGAGCCACGCCCCGGTCCGACAGGCACGCCATTTTCTTTTGCCCAGCGGATAAAATCCATCACGATGAGAAAGTAGCCCGGAAAGCCCATTTTTAAGATGATGTCCACTTCAAATTCAAGGCGTTCATCATAAGGCTTTCGCACGTCCGCCCAGCTCTCGTCTCGGCTCTCGGGCGGATAGAGTTTATCTAATCGTCTGTTTAGCCCATCTTCGGATGTCTTGCGGAAAAACTCTTCTTCGGTCATGCCTTCGGGTATGGGAAAGGCGGGCAAAAAGTTTTTGCCAAGGGTGAGCGTGACGTTACAGCGAGACGCCAGCAGGGCGGTGTTTTCGATGACTTGGGGAATGTCAGCAAACAACGCACTCATCTCGCTTTGGGTTTTAAAATACTGCAACTCACTATAAATGCGGGGGCGTGTGGTGTCCGCCAGCACATAGCCACTGGCGATACATACACGGGCTTCGTGAGCGTCAAAGTCTGTACTGGCGGTGTCTTCTTTGCCTTGACTGCGGACACTGGCGTTCATAAAACGCACGTCATTATGAGCGATGATAGGCACGCCAAATCTCGCCCCTGCCATGATGATGTCACGGTTTAGGTCGTCATCATGGACGTGGGTGCGTTTGACCGCCAGATACAGACGGTCGCCAAAGGCTTGTTGCCATGTGCCTATCGCATTCATCCCCCCACGCAAGGCGGACGTTATCTCCGAGCGGTGCGTGAGTATGGCGATAATCCCTGCGTTCTTGGCAGGGTCGAACAAATCCCGCTTTAACACAATGGGCGTGCTGATTGTTACTTTGCCGTTCTCGCCCATGGGTCGGTTGGTGTAGCTGTCTGAGACTAGGCGTAAGATGTTTTGGTAGCCGTCGTTGTTCATGGCGTAGAGTATGACGCTAAAACTCTCATGCTCAGCGGTCGCACTAAAATCATCGCCCGTGATGACTTCTGTGCCAAGCAAGGGCTTGATACCAGCAGTAAGGCAGGCTTTGTAGAACTTGACTAGGGCAAAGGTGTTTTTAAGATCGGCAATGCCCAAGGCGGTCTGCCCGTCATCCACGGCACGTTTGACCAGCTCTTTGATTTTGACGATAGAATCAACAATGGCGTATTCGGTACGCACACCCAAATGCACAAATGACATAAATTCGCTCTGTTTTTAATTTTTAAAATGGGTTTGGGAAAATAATTGGTAAAATAAAAGGTTATTGGCTGTTAAATGGTTTTTAAAAGTTAAATGGTTTACCCCATTCTCAACTTTATGTAAGTGGTTGATTTATCAAGGGCGAATTGCAATTCGCCCCTACAACCTGAAAAATAATCATTGAAAAATCAATAATTTATAACTTTAAGTTGAGATTGAAGTATGGCTTTTAAAATTTTCATGTTTAAAATAAGTCGTGTTTATGTATGGTATTTTGGTAAATTTGTTGGAAAAACATATTTAAAAAGATAACAGACTTTCTGCAAAACCCTGAATTAAAGAAAACCGTTCGTGGTGAGCTAGCCTGCCCATAACGGTTTTCCGCCACCCG
>ERZ1023466.36-NODE-36-length-66230-cov-232.120695_pt1 | contig 66230 bp, 62 predicted proteins | sample MGYA00380530_ERZ1023466 | MGnify/ENA primary metagenome ERZ1023466 (study PRJEB33173, sample SAMEA4830336) | metagenome | study: EMG produced TPA metagenomics assembly of the PRJEB25223 data set...
AAGCGGGTTGGCTTATTATATCTTGTTTTGGATATACAAGGGGCGAATTGCAATTCGCCCGTACAATTTTGTACGACAATCCCAATTTGTAAGGTGCGTAATACGCACCGAGTTTATGCTGATTGCACAAATTGGTGCGTGGTACGCACCTTACACCCAAAAACTTTTTAATTAGAAAATTGCAATGGTTGTTAAAATCGTACGCTATACCACTTGTTTGATATTCTTTTTGTTAATGCTTGGTAGTATTGATGAAAGTAGTGTTTGGACATCAGTAAGTTTTTTGACTGGTATAGTAATGACGATTGATGAAAAAACCATTTGCCAAAATTTTAAAGTCAAAAACTATTGGATTTTTTATGCGGTGTGGATTTTTGTGGCGGTGATGATAATGGCAGTGGCGTTTTATTTTGAATTAAAGGAGCATAATTTGTAATGGCGTATTACCAAGAATATGATTATTGTATTCCTGCAAAATTTGGAATAAGGATAATGCTGATTGGTAATATCGTGAGTATTGCAATGATATTTTTGCCTGAAAATTCTTTTGGCTTTATGTCAGTTATTATCTCTATGATTGGTATATTATTGTTAATTTTATTTAATCTGCTTGGAGTGTTCATAGTTATTAAATCATTACAACCAACTAAAAAGATTGTTGTAACTGATACTTACATTCGTTTTCCCAAAAAACCATTATCAAATGATATTATTACCATATATTATGACAATATAACAAAATTTGAAAGGGGTTTTATGCGAGAGTATAGTACCCTTGAAATCAAAGATAAAAGACAATGGGGTGTATTGGCAGATATTGGTTTTCTTGATAAAGAAAATTTTGAAAAAATTTACGACCACATTCATTGGGTAAATTATACCAACAAATTAGGCAAAGAATTAGGGTTATCCGAAGCACAAAAATCCCAACTTTTAAACAAACTCATTTAATCTTCCAAAGCCATTTTTATTTTATAAGGAAAAATTATGGCACTAATCGTCCAAAAATACGGTGGTACTTCCATGGGGAATACCACTCGTATCAAAAATGTCGCCAAGCGTGTCAAACGCTGGCACGACCACGGTCATCAAGTGGTGGTGGTGGTTTCGGCAATGAGCGGAGAAACCAACCGACTCATCGGTTTGGCTCGTGAAATTTCAAACGACCCAGACCCTCGTGAATACGACCAAATGGTTGCCACAGGTGAGCAGGTATCTATTGCCTTGCTTGCCATGGCACTAAAAGATTTGGGTGTGGATGCCAAATCCATGACAGGGCGTCAAGTCGCCATTAAGACCGACACTACCCACACCAAAGCCCGCATTGAGCATATTGATGCTGATAACCTAAAACGAGAATTGGCTGACGGTAAAGTACTGATTGTGGCAGGCTTTCAAGGCGTGAACGAACACAACGACTTGACCACGCTAGGTCGCGGCGGTTCGGACACCACAGGCGTGGCAATTGCCGCCGCCATTGGGGCGGACGAATGCCAAATCTACACAGACGTGGACGGCGTATACACCACCGACCCACGAGTAACCTCAAAAGCCAAAAAGCTCTCTAAAATCACTTTTGAAGAAATGCTAGAAATGGCAAGCCTCGGCTCAAAAGTGCTACAAATCCGCTCGGTGGAATTTGCAGGCAAATACAAAGTGCCACTTCGTGTCCTATCTAGCTTTGATGAAGGTAATGACGGGGCTTTTGATGATGAATTTAAACAAACTGTCGGTACGCTGATTACCGCTGATGAAGGAGATGATATGGAACGTGCCGTAATCTCAGGCATTGCCTTTAACCGTGATGAAGCCAAAATCGTTGTGCTTGGTGTGCCAGACCGCCCTGGTATTGCATCCGCCATTTTAAGCCCGATTGGTAAAGCCAACATCGAAGTGGATATGATTATCCAAAACATGTCTGAAAATGGCGTAACCGATTTTAGCTTTACCGTGCCTCGTGGCGACTTTGACAAAGCCATGAAAATCCTAAACGAGCAAGTCAAAGACGACATTGGAGCGACTCAAGTGGTGGGAGCGAGCGATGTGGTCAAAGTCTCTATCGTGGGTGTGGGTATGCGTTCGCACGCAGGCGTGGCAAGCAAAATGTTTGAGACATTAGCGTCCGAAAACATCAACCTACAAATGATTTCAACCTCCGAAATCAAAGTATCTGTACTTATTAAAGAAGAGCATTTGGAAAAAGCGGTCAAATCACTACACACTGCCTTTGGGCTTGACCGTGAAGACGGTGAGAGTAAGGTTGCAGGGCTATAACTAGCAATTATGTAACGATTTGGTTTATTAATCATAATCATTACGTAAAAATTGCCAAAAAAAGCTGACAAGTTACCCAAGAAGTTTTATAATAACAACTTGGGTAATTTTTATTTTTTCTGCTTTTTAGCATTGTTTTTATAGCAAGGAGCTATTATGTTAATCCTAACTCGCCGTGTTGGCGAAACCCTCATGATTGGCGATGAAGTCAGTGTTACTGTGCTGGGTGTTAAAGGTAACCAAGTCCGCCTTGGTGTCAACGCCCCCAAAGACATCGCTGTCCACCGTGAAGAGATTTATCAGCGTATCCAACACGAACGCTCTATGCAAATGCACATGAGCCATCTAGAACAAGGCAACTTTGCCCCACCATCATTTGACGACGACGATTATTTTAATCGCTAATGGATGCATGATGAATCACACTGACATTTCACGGTTGTTAAATGGCATTGAGCAGGGCGGTTTGACGTTCAAAGACGTGCTTGCCTTTATTGATGCCAATTACACTTATACGCCTGTCGCCTTTCATAATGGCGAAGCGGTCAATCCTGCCGGCACTAACGAAGGCTCTGCCAAGGTGTTTAGTCTTGCCAAACTGCACGGTCTAAATCAGCTTGATACCTTAAAGCTGTTTGCCGAGCATTATCAGGCGGTGCTAGACACACCAGACGGCACCGATCACGCCAATATCCGTAACTTTTTGCATTATGGTTGGCAAGGGTTTGGCATGCCTGTGAGTGCTTTGACTGCTCGCTAATTTTGTAAATTTGATAAAATAAGCCTGATTTTAAAATTTTACTTGAAATATGAGTGAAATTGGTGTAAAATTCGGGCTTTGATTTTTCTGTCACTTTCTATTTATTGTCGCCTTTAACAATAATGATGAAATGACATCACTAACAAGTTTAAATAATCCGCCTAGTCCATACCTAATTTTGTGGCGATTGTTTAAACGGCACAACCGATACCGCTCAATATCCGTGCCACATCGTAATATAGGAGTTCATCATGTCTCGTGTATGCCAAGTTACTGGAAAACGCCCACTAGTGGGTAATAACGTATCTCATGCTAACAACAAAACCCGCCGTCGTTTTTTGCCAAACCTACACAACCATCGTTTTTGGGTAGAATCTGAAAACCGTTTTGTGCGTCTTCGTGTATCTTCAAAAGGTATGCGTATCATTGACAAGCACGGTATTGACAAAGTGCTTGCCGATTTGCGTGCCCAAGGTCAAAAGATTTAATTTAGCAAAAGGATAATACCATGAGAGATAAAATCAAACTCGTTTCTACGGCTGGCACTGGTTATTTTTACACCACCACCAAAAACAAACGCACCATGCCTGGCAAAATGGAAATCAAAAAATTTGACCCAAAAATTCGCCAGCATGTTCTATTTAAAGAAGCAAAAATCAAATAATTTGCCCTTTAATTTAGGGCGTGCCTACCTTTGATAACATTTTATAAAATAAGATGAAGATTTAACGCTTTAAGCCATTTTGCATGAAAAATGGCTAAATCTTGTTTTTCATCGTCAAAAACTTGTCTGATAGAATGACTATCAGCCTGCGTTTTTTCCTTGAAAAACGTGCGATTTTTCTCATTTTTCATTGCAAATACCAAAGGCAGGCACGCCCTAGAAAATCGCTTAAAACCAAATTCGATATTCGGATTTGGTTTTTTGTTTGCTGATAAAATGGGATTGTTTTAAGGTTTATGCCTAACAAACTTGATATAACCACGGATTTGTAGAGATGTGTTGAACATGCCCTTTGATGACATTACTGCACAAGGCTACACCCAAACATCATTGTGTTTATGGTAATTTTAAAGTTTATTGGGTGTATATTTTTAAATTAAAGGAGTATAGATGGAGTGGGGCGGATGTTAGATGATTTATTTGGACAAATAAAAAATCCTTAGAGAGTATCTAAGGATTTTAAATGAATGGTGCCCGGGGCCGGACTTGAACCGGCACGCTCAAAAGAGCGAGGGATTTTAAATCCCTTGTGTCTACCAATTTCACCACCCGGGCGGATTGCTAAAAGCAATCAAAAATGGAGGCTGGGGTCGGAATCGAACCGGCGTACACGGAGTTGCAGTCCGCTGCATGACCACTCTGCCACCCAGCCATATCTTAGCCAGTCAATGAGCTAAGTGGTCGCTATAATATCATGTTTTTAAAAAATTGCAAGTATTTTTTAAAAAATTTTGAAAATTTTCGTCAAAAATTTATAAAAAAACGGTTGTATTGTTCAAAACTAGCCCAAAAAATCAAGCACTTTTTTTGGTATTGATGTCAATAAAATTCATAACTTTTGGGATAAATTAGAGTATAATAGTCAAGTTTAGCTGTTTTAAAAAAAACAGGCATTTTATCCAAAATGCAATGGCTTTAGCGTTTTGTTTTTATTGATTAATCCGTGATTTGACATCAGTCTTTGGAGTGAACATTCTTAATATAGTCAAAAAAGCAAAACCCTAAAACTCTTTTTTATGATTGCTTTGGGGTGTGTCTGCCTTTGATATTTGCAATGAAAAATGCCCGTTTAAAAAGGCAGGGGAATTGTACGTTTTTCATGTAAAAATTGATTTAAAATGTTGGGTTTTACCTTATTTTTATAAAATGTTATCGATGGTAGGCACGCCCTAATATATAGTAAGCAGGTTTTTATGAAATTTAATTTACAAGTATTAACATTTTCTGTGCTTGTGGCGACCGCCGCCCTAGTGGGTTGTGGCAAAAACGACCAAGGGGTAGGCGGTGCAGGAGCGGGTGCTGCTCAGCAAATGCCCCCAGCGACCGTAGAAGTGCAGACGGTATCCCTTCGGTCAATACCCGTGGTCAAGTCCTTCTCGGGGCGTGTGACAGCGGTTGAGACATCTGAGGTGCGTCCACAGGTGACGGGCATTATTGAGTCTGTTGCTTTCCAAGAGGGTAGTTATGTCAAGGCAGGACAAGAGTTGTACCGCCTAAACCGTGATAACTACATCAGTGCTGCCAACAGCAGTATCGCCGCCATTCAGACGGCGGAGGCAAGCCTAATTAGTGCCAGAGCCAGTCTTGTTGCCCAAGAGGCGGCCCTTGCCCAAGCTCGGGCGGATTTGGCTCGTGTGGAGGGGTTGGTTGATATTGATGCGGTTTCAAAACAGCTCTACGACCAATACAGAACTGCCGTGAGAACCGCACAGGCAAATGTCGAGGCTGCCAAAGCCAGTGTCAATCAAGCCAATGCGTCAATCAACAGCGCCAAGGCAAATCGTGATGCCAGTCAGCTTGACATGAGTCGTACCATCATTCGGGCTCCGATTAGTGGTAAAATCGGCATATCGGCGGTCACCGCAGGGGCATTGGTCTCCGCCAGTCAAACCACGCCACTGGCGACCATCTCACGCACTGACATGGTGTATGTGGACATCAGTCAGTCATCATCAGAACTCCTAAGAATGCGTCAGCAGATGGCAAGTGGTCAAGCCAGTGAAGGCTCAACAGAAGTACAAATCGTCCTAGAAGATGGTGAGACTTATCCACTCATCGGGCGTTTGGCACTCTCAGATGCCAGCGTGGATGAGGCGACAGGGGCGGTCAAGCTAAGAGCAGTATTTCCAAACCCTGACGGGCTGCTCATCCCAGGGATGTATGTCAATGCCAACCTAGCCCAGTCAGTGGTGCATAACGCCATGCTATTGCCCCAAACCGCCATCATTCGCACACCCAAAGGCGAAACGCAGGTCTATGTGGTTAATCAAAACAAACAAATTGAAGTGCGTAATGTCAAGACCGCAGGCACGTTCCAAGGTCAATGGGTGGTGACCGATGGTCTAACCAATGGCGAGAGTGTGGTCGTGGTTGGCGGTGCCAAGGTCAAACCCGAGCAAGCGGTTGAGACACGTCCATACTCACCAAATGGTCAAAATCCCCAAGGAGCAGGTCAAGCCCCCGCCCAAGGACCTGTACAGAACCCTAACCAAGCCCCCAGCCAAGCTCCTAACGCCCAAGCATCGCAACAAAGTGGAGCCAGTCAAGGACAGCAGGCACAACAAGCACAGACACCAACAGCCCCTGCTCAAAACCCAGCACTAGCAGATGATAGTGACGAACAGGCAGAAGCCCAAGCGATGGCAGATGCTGCTGATGACGTGGCACAATAGGGGTAGGTGATGTCAAAGTATTTTATTGAGCGACCCATTTTTGCGTGGGTTATTGCTATTTTGATTATGCTGGTGGGTATCATTGCGGTACGCAGTTTGCCCATTGAGCAGTATCCACAGATTGCCCCGCCAACGGTGTCGGTCAGTGCCGTCTATCCAGGTGCTGATGCCGAAACGGTTGAAAACACCGTAACGCAGGTCATCGAACAACAGATGAAAGGTCTTGATGGACTCATGTACATGTCATCGAGTTCATCAGCCAATGGTTCGGCATCTATCACGCTGACCTTTGAAAATGGCGTAGACCCAGACACCGCACAGGTACAGGTACAAAACAAACTACAAGCAGCGACCAGCTCACTGCCTGCTGATGTACAACGTCAAGGCGTATCGGTAAACAAGTCAAGCAGTAGTTTCTTGATGGTAGCGTCTTTTATCTCAGAAGATGGTAGTATGACCCAGTCGGACATTGCCGACTACATCAATTCAAACGTGGTGGACAGTCTAAGCCGTGTCAATGGCGTGGGTTCGCTAAATGTGTTCGGCTCGCCTTATGCCATGCGGATTTGGCTAGACCCTGCCAAACTGTCATCTTACTCACTCATGCCATCGGATATTTCGGCAGCGATACAATCCCAAAACGTGCAGGTCTCAGCAGGTCAGCTTGCTAATTTGCCAACCGACCTTGACCGTCAAGTGATTAACGCCACCGTGAGTGTACAAAGCTTTTTGCAGACACCTGAAGAGTTCGGTAATATCCTAGTAAAAACCGACACGTCAGGGGCGAAAGTCTATCTGCGAGACGTGGCGGATATTGAACTAGGTTCAGAGAGTTATGCGGTAAAAACACTCTATAATGGACAAGAAGCCGCTGGTATGGGCATCATGCTCGCTTCTGGTGCTAATGCCCTAGAAGTGCGTGAAGCGGTGCAGGAGCGACTAGATGAGTTGTCACAAGGTTTCCCTGCGGGGCTTAAAATTGTCGTGCCTTATGATACCACACCGTTTGTTAAGTTATCTATCCAGCAAGTCGTCATGACCTTGTTAGAGGCGATTGTGTTGGTGTTCCTAGTCATGTTCTTATTCTTGCAGAACTGGCGTGCGACCATTATCCCAACGCTTGCCGTGCCAGTGGTTATCCTAGGAACGTTTGCGGTACTGCTGTTCTTTGGCTTTACCATTAATATCTTGACCATGTTTGCGATGGTGCTTGCCATTGGTCTGCTGGTTGATGATGCCATTGTGGTTGTTGAGAACGTGGAGCGTATCTTAGAAGAAGACCCAAATATTTCGGTCAAAGATGCGACCGTTCAGTCGATGGGCGAGATTAGTAAAGTGGTTATTGGTATCGCCCTTATCTTGTCGGTGGTCTTTGTTCCGATGATTTTCTTTGGTGGTTCATCGGGGGTGATTTATCGTCAGTTTGCCGTAACGCTTATTACCAGTATGTCACTGTCGGCAGTGATTGCACTGATTTTTACCCCTGCTTTATGTGTAACCATTTTAAAACGCCAAGCCCATAAAGACATTCACACCCAAAAAGGCTTTTTTGGTTGGTTTAACCGCTTTTTCTTTAAAGCCAGTCGTGGTTATGAGAATTTTGTTGGTAAAACCTTTAATGCCAAATGGCTCTTTGCCATTGTCTATGCAGGCGTGATTGCTGTGATGGCATTGATTTTTATGCGTTTGCCAAGCTCATTTGTGCCAGAAGAAGACCAAGGCATGCTAATGACGTTGGTGCAACTACCAGCGGGCTCAACGCTTGACCAAACCGAAGAGGTCATGGCAAAAGTGGGCGGTTATTTCCGTGAACAAGAGGCGGATAATGTAGAGTTAGTCTTTACCATTTCAGGGTTTAGCTTTGGGGCAAGTGGTCAAAACGCAGGTCTGGCATTTGTCAAATTAAAAGATTGGAGCGAGCGAACGTCCAAAGACAGCGTGGCACAGGCGATTGCAGGGCGTGCCATGGCACTAAATGTCATGATTCCAGAGGCGACACTTGTGTATCCGATTGCTCCACCTGCCATTCAAGGTTTTGGTAACGCCAGTGGTTTTGATTTACAACTCCAAGACATCGGCGGTGTGGGTCATGCCAAACTGTTAGAAGCTCGTAATATGCTACTTGGCATGTCCGCTCAAAATGAGAATGTGGTCGGTGTCCGTCCTAATGGTCAAGAAGACGCCCCCAGGCTCAAAGTCAACATCAACCAAGAACAAGCGGCTGCCTATAACCTAAATATGGCAACCGTCAATGTCACACTTGCCCAAGCCTTTGGGGGTAGCTACGTCAATGACTTCATCGATCGTGGTCGTATCAAAAAGGTCTATATGCAGGGCAGTCCTGACAGCCGTGCCACGCCTGAGGACATCAGCAAATGGCACGTGCGTAACGCTCAGGGGCAGATGATTAGCTTTGGGGCGTTCTCAGACAGCGAATGGCAGTTTGGTAGCCCCGGTTTGAACCGTTATAATGGCTTATCATCGCTGAACGTCCAAGGTGCTGCCCCCCCCGGTAAGAGTACCGGTGATGCCATGCTTGCCATGGAAGAGATGATTGCACAGCTGCCCGAGGGTATCGGCTATGAGTGGACAGGTCTGTCGCTAGAAGAGCGTAAATCAGGCGGTCAAGCATTGCCACTTTATATCATCTCTATGCTGGTGGTATTCTTATGTTTGGCGGCGTTGTATGAGAGTTGGTCGGTGCCGTTTTCGGTCATGCTGGTCATTCCACTTGGGGTGATTGGTGCGGTCATCTTTACCATGCTTCGTGGCTTTGCCAATGACGTGTACTTACAGGTGGGTCTATTGACGGTCATCGGTCTGTCCGCCAAAAACGCCATTTTGATTATTGAATTTGCCAAAGAAATCCAAGAGTCGGGCAAATCCCTAAAAGAATCGGTCATGACAGCAGCACGCATGCGACTGCGTCCGATTATCATGACATCACTTGCCTTTGGTATTGGCGTGGTGCCACTGATGATTGCCACAGGGGCAGGCTCTGGTAGCCAAAACGCTGTCGGCACGAGTGTGGTCGGTGGGGTAATCACGGCGACTTTCTTGGGCGTGTTCTTTATTCCGATGTTCTATGTGTGGGTGCGTTCGATTTTCCCATACAAATATAACAAGACAACGAATGTGGACATAAATAACGCCTAAGGCAAAGACATTGCCAAATTAGCCTGCATTGTGTATCATGACATGATTTGGGCTAATTTGGTTAAGAGAGATATTATGAAAAACAACATAAAAACATCACGTCTGTTCATGCTAAGCACACTTACCGTGTTCATGACGGCGTGTAGCACCATTCCCCAAAAATCACAAAGTGTACTGGCTCAGCCAAAAGTGCCCGTGGAGTTGCCTTATGAAGTGCTTGATGCCAACACAACCATCAGTACGCCCGAGATGCCGAGCGTGGCAGGCATGCGTTGGCAGGATTTTTATGCCGACCCCAAACTAAAAGCCTTGATTGACATGGGTCTTAACCATAACAAAGACTTACAATCTGCCATCTTAGCGGTACAAAGTGCCAGAGCTCAATATCAGATTACCAATGCCAATGCTTACCCTAATATTGGCATATCGGGCGGTGCAACTTGTGGAGCAGATGCTCGTGATAGAAATCCTAGCACCAATTATAATGTCGGGCTTGCCCTGTCAAGCTACGAGCTTGATTTGTGGGGCAAGGTTGCCAGTGCCAAAGAGGCGGCATTGCATGACTATTTGGCACAAAACTCCGCCAAAGACGCAGCTCAGATTTCTATTATCTCAGCCATCGCCCAAGGTTATGTCAATCTAAGCTATGCCCTAGCCCAAAGACAGCTTGCCCTAGAAACACTCAAAACCCGTGAGCATTCGCTGTTTATTAATAACAAGCGATTTGAGGCGGGCATTGATGCCAAATCAACAAGCCTACAAGCAGAAGCATCATTAGAGGCGGCGAAACTGGCGGTATATCAAGCTGACACTAATATTTTGAAAGCCCGCAACGGCTTGCAACTACTTATCGGTTCGCCTGTTCCTACTGAGCTGTTGCCTGATATGGGGGTAAATAACATCACCACACAGAGCCTATTTAGTACAGGTTTGCCCAGTGAACTTTTGTACTATCGCCCTGACATCGTCCAAGCCGAACATCGCTTAAAATCAGCAGGGGCAAACATCAATGTGGCTCGTGCTGCCTATTTCCCCAGCATTAGGCTGTCAAGCAACATCGGCTATGGCTCAACCGACTTGAGTGATTTATTCAAATCTGGGGCATTTAGTTGGTCGGTAGGGCCGTCTATTAGCTTACCAATCTTTGATGCAGGGTCAAGACGAGCCAATTATGAAGTGGCACAAATCGCCCAAAAAAGTGCGTTGGTATCGTATGAAAAAGCCATTCAGACCGCATTTAAAGAAGTCTCTGATGTGCTTGCCACCCGTGCCACCATGGAGCATCAGCTAAGCTCACAGTATCGCCTACAAAAAAATTATCAAGAAACCTATAACATCGCCCATGCACGTTTTCGTTCAGGGCTTGATAATTATCTTAATGTGCTAGATGCCGAGCGTTCACTGTTTGCCAACCAGCAAAGCATTTTAAATTTAGAGTTGCAAAAAATCCTAAGTCAGATTGAGCTGTATCAAGTGCTGGGCGGGGGAGCGACACTCTCGGCTGAGCAGATTACAAGCTTTAATAAACAGCGTGCAGCCATGCAGACCGCCAGTATTGCCACTGACGAGCAGATGGCAAGTGTACGCATCAAAGAGATAAGTGCAGTCAGCAGCCCAGAGCTTGTACAGCCTGAGCCTAATAACATCAGCGTGGTAGAGCCATCGAATGTCGATGGTGTGGCAACAAAGCTTGCCACAACCAATGATACACAGGCGACCACCATGCCTGCCACTGGCTCATCAACAACTGCCATCACACCTGCCGATGAGAGTGAACCTGTGCAAGTAACCCCTTGATTTAACCATCAAAAAGTCCGCAATCTGTGTTAGGTTGCGGACTTTTGTTTTGTCATAAAGTAAGCAATGGAATGAGAAATGTTATTAAAAGATGCTGTTTAAACATGGCTTTTAGGGCATGCCCGCTTACGTTTTTTCCTTGAAAAACGTGCGATTTTTCTCATTTTTCATTGCAAATACCAAAGGTAGGCACACCCTAAATTTTCATTTTATTTCAAAAAATGTTATCAATGGTAGGCACATCCTAAGATATGAAGTGGAATGGATTGCAATTTATACACCAAAATCGCTGGCGTGATTACTTTTGTTGGTTGTCAGCGTAGATTGCCACTTGTAGCCAGATGTTTGCTTGAATGTAGTCTTGTGCTTGAATCTGGCTGTTTTGTTCGTTGCTGACGGCAGCGATACGCACCACAAAGGCTTCGGCATTATGCTCACGCAAAATCGCCACATCAAAGAGTGTGATGGGCACGCCAAAAAATTCGGTGTAACTGATGCCTAATACCTGTCCTTGGCACCACGCTTCATCTTCTTGCCCAAAGGTGTCGCCAAACAGATAAATACAGCTTTCCCCGAAGTTAATCTCTACAGGGGCAAGGGGTGTGTTTTCATCACCGTCTTTGGGCGTCCATGTTTTTATTTGTTCATCAATGTCATCAGGCACCACGCCGCCATTATCTGCCACGATGTCATTAAAGGCACGATGATAACGAATGGCTTTGGGATTTTTGACCAATAGCGTCTCATCTTTGTTGCTTGGCTCAATGTTGTACGCCCATGCACTAAAATTAGCAAAGTAGTTTTTTGGGGTTTTGTACTCATGGCGGTTGATGGCGTAGAGTTGGTCAAAGGCATAGACGGTTGTGCCATCAGCGGTTCTAAGGCGTAAAATGGCATCAGCGGTACGTTCACAGCGAATCACTCGCTCAATCTGACAGTGCACCCCATAAGGGCTGTGTACCGCAGGGTAGGCGTTGATAAAGGCGGTGGGCTTGCCGTTGTCCATGGCAAGGATTTGCTTGATATGACAAGGGGTGTCCTGCCCAAGCAAAAGGGTCTTATGGTCGGTACGCCCCACGGTCAAACCAATGGGTAAAGTGGCGGTCTCCAACATGGCTTGGAGCCAATCTGGCACGTCATCGGCAATGTTATTGGTTAAAATTGCCCAATGGTCGCCATGCCCTGCATTTTTGTCACAAGGCAAGTCTATCTTTTGGGGTGGTACTTCATGTTTATAGTCGTAGTGAATGCTCATGGGTGTTCCCTATGGATAAATATGTCATCTTTAATAAGGGAGAATTTTAAAAAATCAAGTCATCTTATCTGGCTGATTTTCATAAAATTTTATCATCATAAATGACAAAATCCCCAAAAGCACGCCAAAATGGTGTAAACTATGGCGTCAAATTTTAAAAGGCAATTCCTATTTATGTTTCGTCCCCTTGCTTTATTTATCGGACTAAGATACACCCGAGCCGAGCGTAAAAACGGCTTTATCTCCTTTATCTCGCTCATCTCAATGATTGGGCTGACCCTTGGCGTGGCGGTACTCATCACGGTTTTATCGGTGATGAATGGCTTTGATAGAGAGTTAAAAACCCGCATTTTGGGCATGGTGTCACAGGCAAATGTCAGCTCTTATGAGATCATGCCTGATTGGCAAACACTTGCCAAAAAGATTGAAGAGAATGACAAAAATGTCGTGGCAACTGCTCCGTTTATTGGATTGCAAGGCATGCTGACCGCTCATGGACAGGTGGCGGGCATTATGGTAACAGGCATTGAGCCTGAGCATGAGACGAAGGTCTCCATCATTGGCGAGCATATGGTGCAAGGCGACATCCATGCCCTAAAAGCGGGCGAATTTGGCATTGTGCTGGGTGAGAGCATGGTGCGTTCTATGGGGCTTACCATGGGGGATAAGATCACGTTGGTGCTGCCCGAAGCATCGGTATCGGCGGCGGGTGTCGTCCCTAGATTTAAGCGGTTTACCTTGGTGGGTATGTTTAATATCAGTCAAGAGATAGACAATCACATGGCATATGTTGCCATGCGTGATGCAGGCGTGCTACTGCGTTTGCCCGAAGGAGCTCAGGGCATTCGCCTAAAAATGAATGATATTTTTAAAGCCCCCCAAGCAGCAGTCAAAGCCCAAAATGTCGCCCCTGAGCGTCTGATGGCAGATGATTGGACAAGTACGCATGGCAATCTGTTCTCTGCCATTCAAATGGAAAAAGCGATGATTGGGCTGTTGCTGTTTTTGATTGTGGTGATTGCATCTTTTAATATCGTATCCAGCCTTGTCATGCTTGTGACGGACAAAAAATCAGACATTGCCATCTTAAAGACCTTTGGGGCAAGTCCTAAGCTCATCATGCAGGTCTTTATGGTGCAGGGCATGATTATCGGGGTCATCGGTACGGTGGCAGGGACGATTTTGGGCGTGACTTTTACGCTGACCGTCAGTCAGTTGCTGGGCTTTATTAATAATGTGTTTGGTCTGCACTTGTTTGATGCGTATTTTGTCAATTATCTGCCAACGCACATTAAGGTAACGGATATTTTATTAATCACGTCGTCGTCATTTTTATTGTCATTTATCATGACCATTTATCCTGCCTTAAAAGCAGCAAAAATCCAGCCTGCCCAAACTTTGCGTTATGAATAAGGGGGTGACATGAGTATTATTTTACAGGCAAAAAACATCAGTAAAATCTATGATGAAGGTAAAATTCAAACGTCCGTGCTGACAGGGCTTGATTTGACGGTTCATCAAGGCGAACGTGTCGCCATCGTCGGTAGTAGTGGTTCGGGCAAAAGTACACTCTTGCACTTACTGGGGGGCTTGGACATACCGACCACAGGCGAAGTGTGGCTCAAAGGCGTGTGCCTAAATCATTTGAGTGAGACGGCACGTGGGCACATGCGTAATGAGCATTTGGGCTTTATTTATCAGTTTCATCATCTGCTGGCAGAGTTTAATGCCACCGAAAATGTCGCCATGCCCCTGCTCATGCGTGCTGATGTGAGCATTAATGAAGCGACAGACAGGGCAAATGAGCTACTTGACCGTGTTGGCTTGTCACACCGTACCCATCACCGCCCAAGCGAGTTGTCAGGTGGTGAACGTCAGCGTGTGGCAATCGCTCGGGCATTGGTAACACGCCCGAGTTTGGTGTTGGCTGATGAGCCAACGGGCAACCTAGATGATGATAATGCTTTGGCGGTGTTTGAGCTACTCTCAGAGCTACAAGACACGCTTGGCATGGCACTACTCATGGTCACGCATGACAGAGCATTGGCGGCACGAGCTGATAGAGTGCTACACATGAAAAGTGGGACGTGGGCGGAGTTTTGATGGATGATTGAATGGACTGCATGGGCTTGTCATAGGGAAGTGCATCAGCAAAAAAACCACGTCCTAAGACGTGGTTTTGTGTTTTTACCAACGAATTGGCGTAACGTGTGGGTTGCTGGCTTTGAGATTTTCATAAGTGCCTTTGACAAAGATGTCTTCATTGACGGTGCTGATGTTGGTATGACCGCAGAACGCCATTGTGATGTCGCACTCTTTGTAGATAATCTCTAAGGCACGGCGAACGCCATCTTCGCCATACGCCCCCAGACCATATAGGAACGAGCGACCTATCATCGTGCCTTTTGCTCCTAGTGCGATGGTTTTTAGTACGTCTTGACCTGAACGGATGCCACTGTCTAGCCAAATTTCACATTTTGAATTTTCCGCTTGTACCGCTTGCACGCAATCAGCAAGACTGGCGATGGAGCTTGGTGCCCCATCTAACTGACGACCGCCGTGATTGGAGATGACCATCGCATCCGCCCCTGATTTGGCGGCCAAAATGGCATCTTCGGGTTCCATAATGCCTTTGATGATAAGCGGCCCGCCCCATAACTCTTTGATGCGAGCGACATCATCCCAGTTAAGACGAGGGTCAAACTGCTCTGCTGTCCATGATGATAGGCTAGATAAGTCGCCCACACCCTCGGCATGACCGACAATATTACGAAATGTATGGCGTTTGGTGCCAAGCATATTAAAGCACCATTCAGGCTTAGTCATCAGATTGATGATGTTGGTCAGGGTTGGTTTGGGCGGTGCAGACAGTCCGTTTTTGATGTCTTTGTGGCGTTGTCCCAGTACTTGCAAATCAGCAGTTAGGATAAGGGCAGAGCATTTGGCTTGTTTGGCACGGTGGATGAGATTTTCCATGAATTTCTTATCACGCATGACATACAGCTGAAACCAAAACGGCTTCGTGGTATTCTCTGCCACATCTTCAATAGAGCAGATGCTCATGGTTGAGAGCGAAAAAGGAATGCCAAATTTTTCAGCGGCACGAGCAGCATGAATCTCGCCATCAGCCCACATCATGCCTGTAAAGCCAGTTGGGGCGATTGCCACAGGCATATGCACATCTTGCCCTATCATCTGAGTGGCAAGCGAGCGACCTTCCATATCCACCAGTACTCGCTGGCGTAGCTTAATGCGGTCAAAGTCGGTCTCGTTGTTGCGATAAGTGGTCTGAGTCCACGAACCACTGTCCACATAGTCATAAAACATGCGTGGTACTTTACGCTCAGCAATGCGACGCAGGTCTTCAATTTCGGTGATTTTGCTTAAATCTGCCATAAAACAGCCTTAGTTTTAAAGTTTTAAAGGTGGGTATATTTTACAATACTTTATAAAAAATAACAAAAGGGATTATCAAAATCCCTTTTGTTTGTGGTGAGTATCAGACTCGCTCACTCTTTTTGCTAATAACAGTCATGATGACAAAGAAAGTCGTCGCCCATAATGCTGCTGCTATCCACCATATGGGGTTAAAGATGAACGCCATGCCTACCAAACCCCCTTGCACCACATAATAACTCATGGCGATGAGCGTCTTACGAATGACCAAACCCTCACGGTTTACCAGTCCAACCACCGCACAGGCAGCGACGACGTTATGCACGCTAATCATGTTACCAGCGGCACCGCCCACGGCTTGCAAAGCGACGACTTTGGCGGCGTCATTGGCACCTAGGTCAATCTGAGCGGCAGTACTCCACTGAAAATGGCTAAACATCATGTTAGAGACGGTATTTGACCCTGCAATGAACGCCCCCAACGCCCCAATCCACGGAGCAAACAGTGGCCATGCCCCTGCAAACATGTCCGCCGCCCCTGCTGCCAGTACATTTGGCATGGATATAATTGGCTTGACAGCATCAGCAGGTGCACCAGAGTTAATAAATACTTGCACCATCGGAATGGAGAACAGTAGGGCAGGAGCGGCAGCTATCATGGTTTTGCCTGAGGCTGACCAGCTTTTTTTGATGGTATCGCCTTTCATGCCAAACAAAAAGATGCAGATGATAGAGACAAGCAGTAGCACCGTTGCAGGTGAGTACAAAAGCTGTGTTTTATTGGTGATGTTAGTCTCTAAGATATTACTAAACGTAATGACGGCATTGCTGCTTAACCAGTCTTTTAATGGCTTGATGGTACGAGTGGCAATCAAGATGCAGATGACCAATAAATAAGGAGAGAATGCTTTGACAATGGAAAATTTGGCTTTTTCATTCACATCAACATTGGTGGTTGCCAGTGTACCTTTCCAATCTTCTTCCCATGTATCACGGCTTTCAAAATCAAAGGTGTTTTTTGGGGTCAAAAAACCCATTTTGGCAGCTGGTACGACGATACCAAGACCGACCACCGCCCCAACCAAAGAGGGCAGTTCTGGACCGACAAATTTGGCAGTCAAGTAGTAAGGAATGACAAAACAAAGACCTGCAAATATAGCAAAAGGAGCGGCTTCAAAGCCTTGACGGAACGAGCGTTTTGCCCCAAAGAATTTGGTTAAAAAACAGCACAGAATTAATGGAATTAAAAAACCCACAACCGAGTGTACAAACGCAACATTTGCCCCAATCTGTACGATATAATCACCAAAGGCGATGCCTTGCTGACCAATGGCGGTACTTACATCATCTTTGTTTTCAAGACCTGAGTTCACACCAATGAGAATGGGTGTGCCGACCGCACCATAGGAGACAGGAGCGGATTGAATGATGAGAATCGCCATGACGCATGCCATTGCAGGAAAGCCGAGTGCCAGCAGTAAGGGAGCACCGACCGCCGATGGCGTACCCCAACCTGTTGAACCTTCAATGAGCGAACCAAACAGCCATGCCACGATAATCATTTGTACACGGCGGTCAGGCGAGATGCCCATAAAACCTTGACGAATGGCAACGATTGCTCCGCTCTCTTTTAGGGTGTTAAGCAGTAACACCGCTGTAAAGACAATAAATAGCACATTGACAGCGGTCAGTACGCCATGAATGGTTGCAGCGGCAACCTGACTGCCAGAGGTCTGCCATACAAACAATGACAGCAAGGCGGTTGCAAAATATGCCACAGGCATGGCAATTTTGGCAGGCAATCGCATGACGACCAATAAGATAAAAACAATTAAAATTGGTAATAGTGCCAAAAAGATTAGCATATACACTCCTTTGTCTAATATAAAGACCGTACGCCCATCTGTATTGTAATTTCAGTGTTTGAAATGGTATTTATTGTTGGGTCATACAAAAAATAACAATTGCTTGCAATGTCAGTTTGGCACATCACAAAGCCCTGTTTTGATAAAATTTAGCAAAAACCACAATAAAAAATGGTTATTTACAATAAATCTCATTAACAACTAATGAGTGAGATGCTATTTTACTCAAAAACTTATTAAAAATAAATAACTGATTTTTAAAAATCATAAAATTTTATTGTTTTTTGTGATTTAAAAAACTAATAAAAATGAAAATGTGTCTATTTATTTGATGTGTTTGTGGTGATGATTTGGCAAAAGATGAATGACATCCATGACACCAAACGGATAGCACAGCAGGTGGGTGGGAGTGATAAGAATGGGGATGAGCGTGCCTAGATGGTCAATTAACTCTTCGCTGCCGGCTAGGTCAAGCACATGAATGGCAGGCATGTGTGGGTTCATGGCTTGGGCTTGGGTCAGTAGAGCGTGGCTGGCGTGGCACAGATGACAACCGTCCGTGCCTAAAAGATACCAATCTGTGGCAGGGTTGGATGTGTGGATGAGCTGACTGTCCGAACCTGCAAATGTCGCCAATAGTAGGGTATGGAATGTGCGGTATTCGTTATGGTCTAGGCAAGTCAGGGCAAAGCGGTCATCTGTTAAGTTTTGTAAGTATTTGATAAAATTAATATTATTCATAAAAAATAATGCCCTGTGGCAAAAAATCGTGTAAAATAGGGCGTTTATTATAGCAAATACGCCCCAAGTTTATCTTATTAGTTTATTTTATGTTTAAAAAAACCACAAATACGCCATCTCAGCCCAGTCCCGACCCACAAACTCCGCCCAAACCCAAAAGACGGGGACTGGTGGCATGGCTGTGGCGATGGGTGATAGCTCCGCTATTGGTGTTGGTCATCAGCTTTCATCTGCTCATTGCTGCCATGCTGGGTGTGTGGAAAGTCGCCCCTGTCGGTAACTCCATGTTTATGGTCGCTCATCGCCTATCGGGGGGCGAGGTTACACAGGTATGGGTGGATTATGATAATATCGCCAAAGCGGTCAAACAGGCGGCGGTGGCGAGTGAAGACGCCAAATTTGCCACGCATAATGGCTTTGACATGGACGGTATTGAGCGTGCCATTAGGGCAAACGAAGCAGGCGGGGCGGTGTCAATGGGTGGCTCGACCATCAGCCAACAGCTTGCCAAAAATTTGTTTTTGACATCGCACCGCTCTTACATTCGTAAGGGTGAGGAGGCGATTATTACGGTGATGATGGAGGGTATGTGGGATAAACAGCGGATTTTGGAAGTGTATCTGAACGTGGCGGAATTTGGCGAGGGCATTTATGGCATTGAGGCGGCGGCTCGGCATTATTATGGCAAATCTGCCAAAAACCTAAGCCGTGAGCAGTCGGCACTACTCATCAGCATGCTCCCCAATCCCAAATATTACCAAAAAAATCTCAATAACCGTCGCCTACAAAACAAAAAGCGGATTATCATGAAGCGTATGCCCAGTGCGGTATTGCCTTAGGTTACACCTTTTTATACAGCAAATCCCAAGACGCACGCCCATAGTCTGCTCCACGTTTTTCAAATTTGGTGGCAGGGCGAAAGTCGGGACGTGGCGAAAAGTTGCCATGTCCTGCCATGTTTTCAAATTGGCTCATATTATCCAAAACTTCAAGCATCCATAGGGCATAATGCTCCCAATCGGTCGCACTGTGAAAAATTCCGCCTGTTTTTAATTTGTCCGCCACTAAGGTCATGCGTTCTGTGGTAACAAAACGGCGTTTATAGTGTCGTTTTTTTTGCCAAGGGTCAGGAAAGTAGAGTTGTACGGTATCTAAATGTTCATCTGGTAGGTTATTTAACAAGGCAATCGCATCGCCATTTAGCACCTTTAAATTGGTCAGTCCCAATTCATGAGATAAGTAAGCAGTACGCCCAATCCCTGGTTCGTGAACTTCTATACCGGCAAAGTTACGAGCTGGCTCGACTTGTGCCATTTCTACCAAGCTGTCGCCCATGCCAAAGCCGATTTCTAGGGTCAAGGGGGCGTTCTCGCCATTTGGTGTGTCTTTAAAAAATGCCCGCAAATCGGTGATGTTGGACACATCGCCCAATTTGCCCAAATCCTTACCGTGATTGATGATGTACGGAGCAAAGGCGGGGTCGGTCAAGGCTTGTTCGGCATACTGGCTTAGGTGCGTTCGCCGTCTCATAAAGGTGGCGATGGCGTGGCTATACTCGGTCGGTGTGCGAGATAAGTTTTGGATTTCTTGGCTGATGGTATCCCGAGAGATGTCAGGGGTTTGGCGGTCGCCCCCAACAGGGGCAAGGGGGGCTTTTGGGGTGGATTGGTCTGGGTTAGTCATGGTATATTATCTAAAAAAGGCGTAAAATAGTGCCTATTATAAAGCATTCATCGGTTAAGTACAAAATTTATGTTTCGTTTGCCATTTTTAGAAGACACGACCCCGCCCCCATTTTATTTGCCCCACTTATCCGACAAAGAGCGGATACAGCTTGATAAATGGTTCATTGGCACACGCTCGCAAAGCTATTATTTAAAGCGATTTGAGCAATTTGACAAGGCAGGCAAACTGCACGCCCGTTGGAATTGGTCGGCGTTTTTCACCACGTTTGGCTGGTTGTTATACCGCAAGCGTTATCTGGACTGTGTGGTGTATTGTGTGGCAGGGTGGTCGTTCATTAAGCTCAACATCGTCATTATTTTGGCGGTGTGTGAGTTTTTATTTGTGGGTAAACTGCCCGATGACTATCAGATGTACACACGGCTCATGATAGCTGGGGCGGTGTGGCTGTTTTGGTCGAGCATGGTGGCACGCTGGGCGGACGCGTATTATTATCGCATGGCACGGCGTGAGATTGCCGATGTGGTGGAGTTGTATCCTGCTGACAAAGACGCCCAAAAGGCATATTTGGCAGAGCATGGCGGGGTTAGTGTGGTGGGGCTTGGCGTGGCGTTTGCCATGTTTGGGACGTTGCTTGCGATCATTGTATTACAATTTGTGCCGATTATCGCCATTCAAAAAGAGCAGGCAGTGATTTTTGAGAGTTATCGCAGTACCAATGCCATTGCCAAGCGAGTGGAGCTCATCTATGAGCAAACAGGTAACTGCCCTGTGGGTCTGCCTGTTACTACCGACAACCAAAGGGTGAGCGTGGAAGTGGTGGCAAGCCTGCCCTATGCCAAGACCGATTGTGCGGTGGTGGCAACGGTGTCAGGGGCGAGTTATCCGGTGCGGTATTTAAACGGTCGGCATTTGGCGATTTATCATCAAATAGATGATAAGGTGTGGCGGTGTCAGACATCACTGAACAAAAAACAAACACCAAAACGTTGTGTGGGGTAGTTTCACTCCAAACTCACAAACACCAATTCAGGACGGTTAAACAAGCGTGGCACTCTTGTACTTTCTCGTGCCAAGCCTTGACTGACGATAAATTTGGTGTTATGGTCATTGACAAATTCATACAATCCGCCTGCATATTTGGGAAATAGCCCTTGATTGGGAGCGTACACGCCATTGATGACAAACGGCACTCGCCATTGTCCACCATGAGCATGACCTGCCATGATAATATCAAAAGGGTAATTTAGATAAGTATCAATATGCTCGGGGCGGTGGGTTAATAGAATGTGGACGTGATTTTTATAAATATCATTATTTAAATTATCCGTTACTGTTTTTAAATCCTTATCAAATGCTCCGCCGTCTGGGTCGGATATGCCGTGAATGACAACATTGGTATTTGGCACGGATATACTTTTGCCATGAATGATTGATACGCCATGAGCGTGGATTTTATTGATGACTTTGTTATAATCTGCACGGCTTAGCCAATTTTCATGATTGCCGTCCACATAATAAGTTGGGGCAATATTGGGTAATTGGCTTAGGGCGTGCTGAACATTGATAACATTCTTATAAAATAAGATGAAAATTTAACGCTTTTATCAATTTTTGCATGAAAAATGGCTAAATCTTGTTTTTCTGCGTCAAAAACTTGTCTGATAGAATAACTATCAGCCTGCGTTTTTTCCTTGAAAAACGTGCGATTTTTCTCATTTTTCATGGCAAATACCAATATTCAACACGCCCTAATAATTCATCGGCATTATCAAAAGGCATTTTGTCATCATAAATATCCCCGCCCAATAATATCACATCGGGCTGTTTTTGTTTTAAAATATCTATTAACCATTTTTGATTATCACCATAATAACAAGCGTGTAAATCGGTAATTAGGGCGATGTTTAATGTTTTATCGCTCTGATAGCCAATATCATCAAATTGATAATCCACCACCTTTAATAAATTACTATAAATAATCACGGCAACTATCATCAATAAAGCGATGACTATTCTTATCATCGCTTTTTTGTATTTATTAAAAAACATCATCACGGCAATATCCGCTCACGCTCCCAACCCTTATCGCCCTTATGATATACAATGCGGTCGTGCATACGGTTGGCTCGCCCTTGCCAAAATTCTATTTTATCCACCAATAGGCAATATCCGCCCCAAAACTCGGGTTTGGGGATATGTTCGCCAAACTGCTCGGATAGCTTGGCAAAATCACTCTCCATAATTTCACGGCTCTCTACCACGCCACTTTGGGGGCGACTGACCCATGCGGCAAGCTGGCTGTCTTTTGGGCGGGAATGGTAGTAAGTCTCCGATTTATCATCAGATAATTTGACCACACGCCCAGACGCTCGCACTTGGCGTTCTAGCGTATGCCAAAAAAACAAGGCTTCGGCAAAGGGGTTGTCCGCCAAATCCTGCCCTTTGTCGCTGTCATAATTGGTATAAAAAATCATCTGAATGTCGTCATCATTAGGGACAATCTCACGCATAAGCAAGGTACGCACGGACGGACGCATATCCGCCCCACAGGTGGCAAGGCTAAATGCATAGGCTTCGCCAATTTGCTCGGATATGGCGTCATTTATCCATTTTTGGAGTAATGGATAAGGGGTATCGCCAATGTTTTTTTCAATCAGTTCGTCTTTTTCATAGGATAGACGGCTGGCACTAAAATCAATAGCCATGTTGTTACCTTTGGTTGGTTATTAAAATGATAATTTATCTATACTTGGCAATTCAAAAGGCGGATGCGAACTGATACTCGCCAGTACAATTTTATCATCAAAGCGTTGATAATGTAAAATGTATTCGCTTGTCATATCGCCAAACTCGCCCACATAATTAGGTATGCCGATATGATAATGCCAAAGACAGTATTTTTGGGCATAATCAAAATTAGCTCGTTCTTTTTTGGTATGGGGATTGGTTGGAATAGATGATTTATTACGACCTTGCAGACCATGCAAGCCGTGTTGTTGAACTTGTTGGACAAATAGAGCGATTTTTATACGGTCTGCGTGTGAAAGTAGAGCAAGTTGTTCGTCAAAGGCAAGACTTGTTTCCACTTTCATCTTGCACCACCCAGCCAATCTGCCAACTGTTCTACGCTGTCAAAATGAGGCACAGGGGTAGAACCGCTTTTGATTGATTTATCCAATTTCTTAATATCAAAATGATGTTGATAAAACCAATCATAATAAGCGTCTTCATCATCTTTGGCAAAAGTGGATATAAGCAATTCATCAACCGTCATACCTGCTTGTTCGGCTCTGGCGGTAATTAGCTCTATGGTGGTTGGGGGTAGGTCTAATATCATGGATTTTCTCTTTTTAACTATTAAAATGATATTTTTATTTGCAGTATTGTAGAGTGCGTGATATGCACCTTACCAATTAGTATATTTTGAAGTTAAATCATTATAAAATACCATTGTTAAATCACAAATGTTTTAAAATTAGATATAGCCAACAAACTTGATATTTACCACAGTATTTGTAGGGACGTGCTGAGACACCACTTTTTATAGGCGTGCACAGCACGCCCCTACACTCAAACGTCATTACACTTGTGTTAATTTTAAAGTTTCTTGGGTGTATACAGGAGCGAATTGCAATTCGCCCTTGTGTTAAATTTACCATAGGGCAAATTCAATTTACCCTACACACCCATTTCAAATTGTCTATGATTTAAAAATCACCCCAGCACCGCCTTTACCTTGTCCGCCAATGATGTTGCCAATGTTTGTGCCGTATCGCCATTTTGGGCTTCAACCATGACCCGAATCACAGGCTCGGTGCCTGATTTACGAATTAATAGTCGCCCTGTGTCGCCAAGCTCGCTCTCGGCTTGGGCGAAGGCGGATTTTAGCTCGTCATTGTCATAAGGGTCGCTCATTTTGGCTAGGCGGACATTGATGAGCGTTTGGGGATATGGGGTATAACCCTTTGTTAAATCGGATAATTTTCCGCCTTTTTTGACCAAAATCGCCAGCACCTGCAAGCCTGCTACAATGGCGTCCCCTGTGCGTGATTTATCAAGGCAAAGAATATGCCCCGATGACTCTCCGCCAATGGTGTAGCCGTGTTTTTCTAGCTCCTGCATGACATAGCGGTCGCCCACTTTGGCACGGACAAAGTCAATGCCTTGATTTTTAAGCAAGTTTTCAAGTGCCATGTTGCTCATGAGCGTGCCGACCACGCCTTTTGGGGTTTCGTCTGCCCCATTGGCAAGAATGTACAAAATGCTGTCGCCGTCCAAAATTTGTCCGTTTTCATCCACCATAACAATGCGGTCGCCGTCGCCGTCTAGGGCAATGCCTAAGTCTGCTTTGTGTTCCAATACCAATTTTTGCAAGGTTTCGGGGTGGGTTGAACCACAGTTGTCGTTGATGTTGGTGCCGTTTGGCGTGTTGGCGTGGGCGATGACGGTTGCCCCAAGCTCACGCAAGACCCGTGGGGCAACGCTGTACCCTGCTCCGTTAGCACAGTCAAGGGCGATGGTTAGCCCACGCAGGTCGTATTGGTAGGGGAACGAGCCTTTGCAGTACTCAATATAACGCCCCTTAGCGTCATCAATGCGGTAGCTTTTGCCAAGCTCGGTGGGGTAGTGTTCAAGGCGTGAGAGCGTGTCGCCATGTATCATCTCGTCCAATTTGGCGTTAATGGCGGACTGGGTGTCGTCTGAGATTTTTTTGCCTTCGCCTGAGAAGAATTTTACGCCATTGTCGCCATAAGGGTTGTGGCTTGCTGAGATGACCACGCCCATGTCGGCATGAAAACTTCTTGCCAAATGAGCAATGGCAGGTGTTGGCAAGGGCCCAAGCAAATGCACGTCCACGCCTGCCGAGTTAAATCCTGCTTGCAAGGCGGATTCAATCACATAGCCCGACAGACGAGTGTCTTTGCCAATAACCACGCTGGGTCGTCTGTCTGTCGTGTTTTGGGCGGTCAAAACCTGCCCTGTGGCATAACCCAATCTTAGTAGAAAATCAGGGGTAATGGGAAATTGTCCAAATGCCCCACGAATGCCGTCTGTACCGAAGTAGCTCATGATGATTGCCTTTTTAAAATTAAAAAATGATAACTTCATTCTCAACTTAAAATGGTAGCTTGTTGATTGTTCAATAACCATTTTTGGGTTGTAGGGGCGAATCGCTATTCGCCCTTGATAAATCAACCACTTATATAAAGTTGAGAATGGGGTAAAATTATAAGAAAAGATAACCCTAAGTATACCGCCAAATTAGTCCTTGTTCAACGTCTTTTCGGTTAATCATAAAAACAAGAATTTTTATCAAAATTTACAAAAGCCTTGTTTAAATTGCAAATTTTTGCCACAATATAGCATTTTTTCATCACGGAACCATTCATGACAACATTTAACCTACACCCTGCCTTTACCCTAAAATCCCAGCACCACATAGAAGCTCTTGACATTACGGTGCTACTTTGTGAGCATACCGCCACAGGGGCGACCCATTATCATCTGGCGTGTGATAATGACGAAAACGCCTTGATGATTGGCTTTGCCACTCAGCCCATGACTTCTCGTGGCGAAGCTCATATCCTAGAACACGTTGTGCTGTGCGGTTCACAAAAATACCCCGTGCGAGACCCGTTTTTTAGCATGATTAAGCGGTCATTGCAGACTTTTATGAACGCCATGACGGCAAGTGATTGGACGGTGTACCCTTTTGCCAGTCAAAACAAAAACGATTATTTTAACTTATTGTCCGTCTATCTTGATGCGGTATTTTTTCCCAATATTCATGAGTTAGACTTTGCCCAAGAAGGTATTCGTTTGGAGCTTGACGAACAGGGTAAGCCTGAATATCACGGCATTGTCTTTAATGAGATGAAAGGGGCGATGAGTGGCGAGATTGACCAGCTCTACTACGCTTTGGCACCGCACCTATATCCGACCACGACTTATCATTATAATTCAGGGGGCGACCCAAAAGAGATTGTCAAGCTCACCCATGCTGATTTGGTCAATTTTCACAAGGCTCATTATCACCCGTCCAATGCCATTATCATGAGTTTTGGCGACATTGACGTGGCGGACATTCAAGCGCGCCTGCACGATGATGCTCTAGTGCGTTTTGATGACAACGAAAAGCCGTCTCGTGGCAAAAAGTTCGTCTCCATGACCGAGACTCGCCTAAGCACACCAACCCAAGTTTATGACACTTATACCGCCGACGTGAGTGGCGAGAAAATGACCCATAACGTGCTGGCATGGCTACTGCCAAGCATTACCGACCCCAAAGAGCGTTTGGCACTTCGCCTTATGGAAGGGGTGCTGATAGAACACGCAGGTTCACCCCTAAGAGCGTATCTTGACAGCTCGCCACTTGGCACGTCTGCAAGTCCGCTTTTAGGTCTAGATGACAGCCATTATGAAATGGCGTTTTATGCAGGCGTGCGTGGCTCGGAGCGTGAACTTGCCGATGACGTGGAAAACGGCATTTTGGAGCTACTTCGTTCTGTGGCGGAAAACCCCATTGATAATGAAACCATACAGACCATTTTACATCAGATAGAGTTAGACCAACGCCACATCGGGGGCGACAGTATGCCTTATGGCTTGACGCTCATGCTTGAAGGGTTTGGCACGGCACTGCATGGCGGTAATCCTGTGGATATGTGGGAGATTGATGAGCATTTGTCGTGGCTGTCCGAGCAGGTCAAAGAGCCAAACTGGGTGCAAAATCTCATCAAAACGCACCTAATTGACAACCCACACCGAGTTCGCTTGACCCTATCGCCTGATAAAGACAAAGCCCAACGCCTGATAGATGACGAAAAGGCAAGTTTGGATAAGCTAAATGCCACGTTAAGCGATGACGATAAAGCGGTCATTCGTCAAAAATCTGCCGAACTTGCCACACGCCAAGCTCTGATAGATGACGTGGATATTTTGCCAAAAGTGGGGCTAGATGACATTCCCCAAGCGATAAAATTCGCCCACGCCAACAAACAGCCGATAATCATTGGGCAAGACGAACGCAAACTCTACGAGTACCATGCAGGCACCAATGGGCTGTATTATTATCAAGTGGTGCTTGATTTAAATGATAATTTAGACATTTTAAATAATCCGATATTGCCTTTATATTTGGGGCTGTTGTCCGAATTAGGTACGGACAACTATGACGCACGCACGTTCCAAGCGGTACAAGCGTCCGTCTCATCAGGCGTTACCGCTCGCATTTCACAGCGTACCGACCGCCATGATAAGGATAAAATGACAAGCTATCTCGTGCTGGCGACCCGTGCCTTAGCCCGTAAGCCTGAGGCGGTGGAGCTGGTGAGCGACGTGCTAAACAACACCATTTTCACCGAAACCGACCGCATGAGTGAGCTGTTACAGCAAAAACAAGCGTCTTGGCAATCACGCCTATCAGCAAGCGGACACAGCTACGCCATTCAGACCGCCAGTCGGAGCATGAGCAAATTATCATCGCTAGAATACCGTTATTCGGGCTTACCTGCCCTGTCGGCATTAAAGGCGTTTTTAAAGCAAAGCGAAACCGACCAAGCGGTTTGGCAAACGCTATCAGCACGCCTAGCCCAAATCCACGAGCAAATACAAAACCTACCCCAAGACGTGGTTTTGGTATGTGAGGCAGACAAGGCGGACGAGTTAAAGGCGGTAATAAAAGACGTGCTAAATACACCGCATAAACCTGCCAAATCGCCTGTCGTGGCAAATGATACACTGGCATTTGATGAGCTTGCCAAGAGCGATGACAACAAAGACATCGCATGGCTTATCGCTACCAACGTCTATCATAATGCCACTGCCTATCCTGCGACCACATCAGGGCATGAGGACACGCCTGCCTTGACGGTGCTGGCTCCATTTTTAAGAAATGGCTATCTGCATTCGGCAATCCGTGAAAAAGGCGGGGCGTATGGCGGTGGGGCGAGCTTTGATGCCAATTCGGCAAGTTTTCGCTTTTATAGCTACCGAGATCCGCACTGTGTGGCGACTTTTCTTCATTTTGAAAAGAGCATTGACTGGCTACTGGACAACGACCATGACGCTGATAAGTTAGAAGAGGCGATTTTGGGGATTATCGGTGGCATGGACAAACCTGCGTCCCCAGCAGGCGAGGCGGTCAAGGCGTGTTTTAGCGAGCTACACGGTCGCACCAAAGAAATGCAAGAGACCATACGAGCCAAGCTCTTAGCGGTAACGATAGACGACCTAAAACGAGTGGCACGCACCTATCTAAAAGACAAGCCCCATGTTAAGGCAAGCCTTGCTCCGCTTGAAAAAGAAAGCCAAATGGCAGAGCTTGGGTTTGATTGTCATAAGATTGGTTAAAGTTAATGAAAAACCCCATGCCGTGCGGTGTGGGGTTTTGGTTTGTGTATTATTTATACGCTTTTTAACAGATTTTGTAACGCAAGCCCTGCATTATCCGTTTTCATAAATTGCTCACCGATGAGGTAGTGATGAATACCATGCGACTGCATCAGGTGTACATCGTCCGCCCCATGAATACCACTTTCACTCACGATAAGAGCGTCATCGCCCACATTTTCACGCAAGGTCTTGGCAAGGCGAATGGACGTGTTCAAATCCACATCAAAGGTGTTAAGATTGCGGTTATTGATGCCATAAATGTTGTGGGTAGATTTGGGCAATTTTAACGCACGGATTAGCTCATCTTCATCATGAATCTCAATCAGCACGTCCATGCCAAGTTCTATCGCCACCTTGTGCAACTGTGCCACCGTCTCATCATCAAGGCACGCCATGATAAGCAAAATACAATCCGCCCCAAGCGTGCGACTTTCATAAATGTGGTACTCATCCACCATAAAATCTTTACGCAAGGCAGGCAAATTGCAAGCATTTTTGGCTTGGATAAGATGGTCATCATGTCCCAAAAAATACTCACGGTCGGTCAAAACAGACAAACAAGTCGCCCCTGCCGTCTCGTAGCCTTGGGCGGTGGCAACGGGGTTAAAATTTTGGCAAATCACGCCTTTGGACGGACTTGCCTTTTTTATCTCGCTAATCACGCCAATTTTGCCTTGTTCTACCGCTCGTAGGGCTTTGGCAAACCCACGCACGGCAGGGGCGGATTTGGCTTTTTGTTTTAACTCGTCAAGGCTGATTTGAGTGCGAGCTTGGGCGATTTCTTGGTGTTTGGTGGCAACAATTTTTTGTAAAATGGTGGGTGTGGACATGGTTTTTCCTTTTAAAATTTTGGCTCTGGTTCAAAAAGTATGCTACAAGGAAAACCGCTCGTGGTGAGCTTGTCGAACCATAACGGTTTTCCTACCCTTCGACAAGCTCAGGGCGAACGGAAAACCTAATTCAGCATACTTTTTAGACTACTACCAAAATTTTTTAAATTTGAAAATATAATTTGGGCGAATTGCAATTCGCCCCTACATTGAAAATCTTTAAATGTACGTTTGGATAATAAAAATCAATGATTAAACGTTTGGGTAAATGCCACAAATTCCTGCATTTTTTGCCATGCCTTGCCACTTGCTAGGGCTTGTTTGGCAAGGGCGACACCGTCTTTAAAGCTGTCTGCTTGCCCTGACAGATACAGGCTTGCCCCTGCATTTAGGGCGATGATGTCGCACGCCTTTTGGGTGCGTGGGTCGGTTTGACCTTGTAGGGCGGATTTGATAAGGTCAAAACTTTCATCAGACGAACCAACCAACAAACCGTCCAGCGACTGCATGGCAATGCCGACATCGGTGGGGGCGATTTTAAAGGTAGTTACCTTGCCGTCCTTGTATTCGGATACGGTTGTGGGCGTGGCAAGACTTATCTCATCCAAGCCGTCATCAGAATGCACGACCCACACATGGCGACTGCCAAGTTTGCCCATGACGTGAGCAAGTTTTTCGCACAACGCCACATCATAGACCCCAAGCAAGGTGTTTGGGGCGGACGCAGGATTGGTCAAAGGCCCTAAGATATTAAAAATCGTCCGCACTTTTAACGCCCCACGCACCGCCTTGGCATGACGCATGGCAGGGTGATGATTGGGGGCGAACATAAAGCACACGCCCGTATTTTTGGCACAGTCGGCGACTTGGCTTGGGTCAAGGGTGAGATTCACGCCTGCACTTGTGAGCAAATCGGACGCACCCGAACGGCTTGACACGCCCGTGCTACCGTGCTTGGCGACCACACCGCCACAGACCGCCACCACGAACATGGACGCTGTGGATACGTTGAACAAATTCGCTCCGTCTCCGCCTGTTCCCACAATATCCACCGCATTATCCACGCCCAAAGTAACGGCATTGGCAAACGACCGCATGACTCGAGCAGAAATGGCAATCTCGTCCACCGTCTCGCCCTTGATACGCCATGCCGTGATAATGGCGGACAGTAGCACATCAGGGCATTTGCCTGTCATGATAAGAGTCATGAGCGTGGCGGTGTCGTCATCGCTTAGGTTTTCGCCATTGATTAGGGTGTTTAGGGTGTGTACTAAAAAAGTGTGAATGTCGTGGTCGTTGTCTAACATGGGTTTCCTTTTAAATGTTTGGCTCTGATTTAAAAAGTATGCTATTAAAGAAAACCGTTCGTGGTGAGCCTGTCGAACCATAACGGTTTTCCGCCACCCGCAGGCATAGCTCAGGGCGAACGGAAAACCTAGTTCAGCATACTTTTTGGACTACTACAAATTTTTAAACGAATAGTTTTACCAAATTTGGGTGAATAAATTACCCCTACAATGCCATTTTTAAATAAAAAATCACGCCACCGTTGGCAAATTTTCATCATCTAACACAGCAAGCCCACAGCGTTTTAAAAAGTTATTAAAAAGCTGATAACCATGCTCGCTTAAAATGGATTCTGGATGAAACTGCACGCCTTCAATGTCTAGCTCTTTATGACGAACACCCATAATCTCACCCATAGAGCCGTCCGCATTTTGTGTCCAAGCGGTGATTTCTAGGCACTTAGGCAATGTGGTTTTGTCAATGACAAGCGAATGATACCGCACCACCGACACAGGGTTTGGTAAGCCGTGAAATACGCCCACATCGTCATGATACACGTCTGATAGTCGTCCGTGCATGACTTCGCCTGCTCGCACGACATCACCGCCAAAGGCTTGCCCAATGGCTTGATGACCCAAGCACACGCCCAAAATGGGAATCTTTCCGCCAAAATGCGTCAAAATCGGCACCGTAACCCCCGCTTCGGTTGGCGTACAAGGGCCTGGCCCTAGGATAATGGCTTGTGGGGCAAGGTCGGTTATCTCATCAAGGGTAATCTCGTTGTTGCGTTTTACCACAATGTCCTGCTTTAATTCGCCAAAATACTGAACAATGTTGTAAGTAAAACTACAATAATTGTCTATCATTAAGAGCATGTCAAATCCTTATTTTTATTTGTCTTATTTTATTTGCCTTATCTTGCCGTCTTGTCAAATTGCACCGTACTTACGCCATCATCGCCTGCTTTTAGCATGACGTGAGCCGATTGACTGGCAAAAATGCCGTTACACACCACGCCCACAATGTTGTTTAATGTGCTCTCTAGCTCGGCAGGGTCTGTGATGTCCAAATCATAGGTATCCAAAATCACATTGCCATAATCGGTGACAAATCCTTCCCGATACACAGGCTCGCCCCCCAGCTTGACCAGTTCACGAGCCACATAAGAGCGGGCTTGGGGCAACACTTCCACCGCCACGGGGAATTTGCCCAGTTTGGCGACGGTTTTGGAGTCGTCCACCATGCACACAAAGCGTTTGGACGCTGCCGCCACGATTTTCTCACGGGTCAATGCCCCGCCACCGCCTTTTATCATGTTGCCGTGAGCGTCTATCTCGTCTGCCCCGTCAATGTACAAGTCAAGCTCGCCCACCGTATTTAAATCAAAAATCTCAATGCCCAAGGCTTTTAATTTATCTTCGGTCACTTTTGAGCTTGCCACCGCCCCTTTTAGGCGAACCTGTGACAACAGCTCAATCAAGCAGTTTACCGTACTGCCCGTCCCCACCCCCAAAATCATGCCGTCTTCGACATAGGTAAGGGCGGATTTGGCAACGGCTTGTTTTTGGGCAAGTTTGGGGTCGGTGTGGGCTTGGGTGTTAGACATGATGATTCTCATAAAAATTTGGGGTTATTTTACGCTAAATTTAGCAAAAAATAAATCATAAAAAATCAGCTCTACCATACTAAATAGAGCCAAAGCCTATAAGTGCGTCAAATATTATCATACACCGTATCACGTCGTCCCACCGTAATCACAAGCACCACCAATTTATCATCCCTAACTTCATAAACCAAACGATAACCCACCTTACGAAGTTTGATTTTGTATAAATTCTTAGCATTTGCCCCGTGTAGTTTATTTTTGGGAATGTGTGGATTTAACAGCACTTTTTCTAGCTTTTTTAAAAATTGTTCGGCAATCGTGGCGTTTAATTTTTCAAATTCTTTTAACGCAGTTTCGTTAAATTCTAATTCATAAACACGATTTTCATCATTATTGGAATTTGGCTCGTAAGTCATCAATCGTTACCTTTACCGTTTTTTGGTTTTGCCGTTCGTTTGCCAATTTGATGAGCTCTTGGTCGTCCAATGCGTCTAACATTTTTTCGTATAAAGAAGCAGGCACGCAATAAAAAGCAGGGGTATTGCGATTTAAAATCGCCACAGGTTCGCCATTGGCGTGGGCGAGTGTATCCATGGGGCTTTTCTTTAAATCGCTGATACTGGCAACATAACGGCTATGGATTTGGTTTAGCATAATGGTATTTCTTTATTAAAAATATTTTAAAAGTGCTTTTTATAATACTTTTAAAAGCATTTTTTGTCAATCTTTTTCCCAAAATTGCCACCCACCCCAACTTATGCTAAACTATAACCTTTTGCAATTAGGAATTATCATGAAAAAATTCACGCTCATCATTGCCTTATGCCTGCCTTTAACGCTTGTGGCGTGCAGTGCCAATAACGGTCAAGGCGTACGCCCCACTGCCAGTATTTTGATTGGCAAATGATTTATCTTTAATGGGTAAAATTTCAAATCAATAAAACCGCCAAACTCATCGGAATGTCTATGAAAACCTTTAACCGCCTTGTTTTATCCTTATGCGTATCCTTGGGATTATTATCCCTAACCGCTTGCCAGCACGCCCCAACAGCCACGCCCCAAGCCCCAACCGCCCTTGCTACCACTCCCCAACAAGAGCTAAAACTGCTCGCCAACATTCACGAATACACGCTAGATAATGGCTTAAAAGTCGTCATTAAAGAAGACAAACGAGCCCCTGTGGTCATGACCCAGATTTGGTATGGCGTGGGGGCAAACGATGAGCCTGTGGGCAAGGGCGGATTGTCGCACTTTTTGGAACATTTAATGTTCAAGGACACGCCAAAGGTATCTAGCGATGAATTTAGCCGTCTTATCAGTCATTATGGCGGTAGTAATAACGCCTACACCAGTTCAGACGTTACCGTTTATCATGAAATTTTGCCCGCCAATCGCTACGCCCTAGCGTTGGAGCTAGAAGCCAATCGCATGAAAAACGTGCTGTTTAAACCTAAGCAGATAGAGAGCGAACGCCAAGTCGTCCAAGAAGAACGCCGTTCTCGCACGGACGACAACCCCATGGCAAAAGCGTGGGAGCGGTTTTCAGCATTTGTCTATGGCGACACGCCACGGGGTCGCCCCATTATTGGGAGCATGGCGGACATTGAAGGCTTGACCATGGATGACCTAAAACACTGGTACGCCACATGGTACGTCCCCAATAACGCCACGCTCGTCATCGTGGGCGACGTGGACAAAGACGAAGCCCTAACTCATATCAAAAAATATTTTGGCGACATTCCCAAAGGCGACCCCGTACCCGCCCGAGACCCTGCCCAATTCATCCACGCTGATGACCTAAATGCAGGCAAAGGCGGTGTGAGCGAACGCCATGTCGTCATCAAAGAAGCCGTCCAAGTTCCCACGCTGATTTTGGCATGGCAAGCCCCGACTGTATCTGGCCTAAAACTCACCAATCACCACACCGCCGACAACGAGCGAGAGCTGTTGGCATTGGGGCTGTTTGATGACGTGCTAAGTGGCGGAGCGTCTGGTCGATTTGCCAAAAATTTGGTCAAAAAAGAACTCGTTACGTCCGTATATAGTAGTTATGACAGTACAGGCTATGGGGACGGCTTTTTTATGGTCATGGCAACGCCAAAAGCAGGGGTGAGCCTTGATGAAACCAAACGCCTTGTCTTAGATGAGATAAAACGCACCATGGCCGACCCCATTGACCAAAAAGAGCTTGACCGTTCTATGGTTGCCACAAAAACCGCCTTGGTGTTTGCGTCCGAAGGCGTATCAGGGCAGGCGGATTTGCTGGGAATGCTAAAAAATGAAAATATCCCTTTTGGCAAAATCCAAGAAGAATTGGCAATTCTGCCCACCATTAGCACCGATGAAATTAAAAACGCAGGCAAAAAATACCTAAGTGATGAGCGTATGTATAGTGCTTATATTTTGCCAAAAGATGAATAATAGATTTAGGGTTTTAAAATGGGGTATTGTTCAATAAAAGACTTCCTGCAAAACCCTGAATTAAAGAAAACCGTTCGTGGTGAGCTTGTCGAACCATGACGGTTTTCCGCTACCCTTCGACAAGCTCAGGGTGAACGGAAAACTAGTTTTGCAGGAAGTTTAATAAAGATATATTTTAAAATTTAAACGTGTAGGGGCAATTTATTCGCCCAAAAATCAATCCGTTATCACAGGGCAAATGTGATTTGCCCCTACAAATCCCCCAAAGGTATGGTTAATTAACAATGCCAAAAATTGATAAAAATTATGGGTCAAATTTAAACAAAATAACGATTAAATTTTACCAAAATCATTTTATTGAAAAGATAAATAGGTATTGTTAAATTTGGATATTTTAAAATAGCGTATTGTTAAAAAACCCCATATTTTAAAATTTGGATAGTAGGGGCGAATCGCAATTCACCCAAAATCAATACATCAAAAACCACAAATCAACAATGCCAAAATGATTTATATAAAATCAACCATTAAAACCCCAACCCAATATCAGGAATTACCATGAAAAAACTTACCCCAATCGCCTTAGCCTTATTCCTTATCAGCCACACCACATGGGCGGACGGTCATCATCATGCCCCTGTCGCCCCAAGCGATAAGCCTTTGCCTGTGCTTGATAGCCTAAAAGATGACAAGCCATTGGATTTAAAAATCCCGCACATGGAGCGGTTTGATGTGGACGGCGTACCTGTGATTTTTACGCCCATTGATGAACTACCGATTTTGGACATTAGCTTGACCTTTAAGGGCGGTTCTGCCAAGGATGACATCATACGGGCGGACGGCTACGGCATTGCTGGCATGACCGCCACCATGATGACCCAAGGCACAACCCACCTAGATGAGAACACATTTGCCGAAAAAGCCGAACTGCTGGGCGTGGTATTTGGGGCGACTGCCTACCGAGACACGTTTGTTTATGCGTTTAGAAGTTTGTCGGACGACAAAGAGCTGTATCCTGCCCTTGATTTGTTTGCCGACATGATACAAAACCCCCGTTTTGATGAAACTATCCTAAAACGCAACCAAGCCCAAGCGGACATCGGTTTTGAGCGTGCCAAACAAGACCCCGCTCATGTGGCGAGTGTTGAGTTTTTAAAAACCATGTATGGCACGCATCCTTATGCCGTATCCACACATGGCACACAACAGAGCGTGGCGAGCATTAGCCGAGATGACCTAATCGCCTATAAAAACAAATACTTAACCAAAGGCAACGCCCACATCGCCATCACAGGCGACATCAGTGCCGATGATGCACGCACCATCGCCAAACGCCTGATAAATGCCTTGCCCCAAGGCGAGAGAGCCGCCGACTTGCCCACGCCCATCGCCCCCAAGCCACAGCACGTCCATATCCCCTATGACAGCACCCAAACGCACGTCTATATCGGACACATGGGCGAAAAAGAGACCAAAGATCCTGTGGAGCTACAAAACCGCACCAATTTTAGCCTTGCCAACAGCGTGCTGGCAGGGGGTGATTTTAATGCCCATCTTATGAAAGAGATTCGAGACAAGCACGGCTACACCTATGGCATCACAGGTGCTATGAATGTCTTTGATGAGCGTGGCTATTATCGTATCAGCTTTTCTACCCAATCGGACAAAGCAAAAGAGGCGATCATCAAAACCTTACAAGTCATTGAAAACACAAGAAAAAATGGCATAAAAGACAGTGAGTTTAACCTAGAACGCACCAGTCGTAAATACGCCTATCCCATGAGCCTTGCCACCAATACCGCCATTCACAACAAAGCATCTGAACTAAACTATGACAATTTGCCCGACAGTCATATCACCGATTATTTGGTGCGACTAGACAAGGCGACATTGGATACGGTCAATCAATCGCTAAATACCTATATCCGCCCTGATGAATTTATCATCGTTACCATTGGTAAAGAAAAACCTGATTTATCAAGTGTGTTTAAACAAGATAAAAAAGAGTCAAAAAAGGTTGATTTAAAAAAGAGATGAGTTATTTTTTGGATAAATGCGTAGGGGCAAATTGCAATTTGCCCAAATCATTATCAATTTATAATATCCATCTTTTAATATACACCTAACAAACTTAATATTTAACACAGGCTTTGTAGGGACTGGCTCCGCACGTCCTTTGATAACATGCCAATTTTTATAGGCGTGCACAGCACGCCCCTACACCCAAACTTCATTATGTTTGTGGTAATTTTAAAGCTTCTCGGGTGTAGTAAATTAACCCCAATTCACACCAATTCTACATTTTTAAACAATACTTTTGTAGGGGCGTGTTGAACACGCCCATTGGTGTATTTTTAAGTTAAACAATCATAAAATAAACATAAAATCGGCAAATAAAAATAAATGAAATATTAAATCATTTTATGGTTGCCAATTTATTTTTAATAAATCATTTCAAAGGCGATTTCATGCGTTTTTTTGTAGATATGCCCCTAGCCGTACATGACACGATAACCCTGCCTGATGACGTGTATCATCATTGGACAAAGGTTTTGCGGGCAAATATTGGTGATAGTGCCACACTTTTTAACGGGCAAGGGGGCGAATACACCGCCACGTTGACCCACATTGACAAAAAGTCCGCCCATGTTCGTATAGATGACTTTAACCCCACCAATCGCACCTTGTCTTACCGTGTTACCCTAATCCAAGCGATGAGTAAGGGCGAGCGTATGGATTACACCATTCAAAAGGCGTGTGAAATGGGCGTGTCCGCCATACAGCTCATCACCACCGAACGCTCCGAGCGACTCAGATATGAGCGTGATAACAAAAAACTTGCTCATTGGCAAAAAATCGCTGTCTCTGCCTGTGAGCAATGCGGGCTTAATATCATCCCTGCCATTTTGCCCCCTGTGGCACTTTCGGACTGCCTAGCAAGTTGTACCGATGAGCTAAAAATCGTCATGAGCCTAGCGGACGACGTGCACCGCTACACTCCAAAAGCCCCCTTGCCGTCCACGATAGGCATACTGGTCGGTTCAGAAGGCGGACTGTCCGATGATGAGATAGATGAGTGCCACAAGCATGGCTTTTTGTCGTGGACGATAGGCGAGCGGATACTTCGTACCGAGACGGCAGGGGTGGTGGCGTTGGCAGGGCTACAAGTGGTGGGGGTAGATTAGATGCCTGCCGTTACCACAATCTCAACCAGCCAGTTGGGATTTACCAAATTTGCCTGAACCGTGGCACGAGTGGGCGGAACGTTGCCTGCTATCCAAGCGGCGTATTCGGCATTAAATTCATCAAAATCTTCTAAATTTTTGATAAACACCTGTGCGGTCAAAAGGCGAGATTTGTCCGTGCCTGCCTTGACTAAGGCTTTGTCAATGTTGGCTAGGACTTCACGAGTTTGTCCGACGATATCAAGGCTGTCATCATCAGGTACTTGCCCTGCCAAATAGACCACGCCATTATAAATGGCAATTTCGGTGATGGTGTCGTTGCTGTCAATTTTTTGAATGTTCATAACATTTTCCTTAAAAATAAATGGTGTTGTTCAATAAAGAAACATTTTAAAATTTGGACGTGTAGGAGCAAATTGCAATTTACCCAAAAATCAACGTTTTATCAAAGAGTAAATGTGATTTGCCCCTACAAATCCACCCAAAGGTGTGTTAATTAACAATATCAAAACTACATTACTTCTGATAACGGCTCATATCTAAGCCTTCCAATGAAATCTCGGTTTGTTTGCCCATGATGATATCAGAAAGCAGTTTACCAGAACCGCACGCCATCGTCCAGCCAAGCGTGCCATGTCCTGTATTGATGAATAGGTTGTCAAATTTGGTCGCCCCAATGATGGGTGTGCCATCTGGGGTCATCGGACGTAGCCCTGTCCAAAATTTGGCATTTGGCAGGTCGCCACCGTCAAACAGGCTTTTTGTAACCATCTCTAAAGTCTCGCGGCGGGCAGGGTTTAATGACAAATCAAAGCCCGACAGCTCTGCCATGCCACCTACCCGAATGCGATTGTCAAAACGGGTGATGGCGATTTTGTAGGTCTCATCAAGCACGGTAGAGATGGGGGCTTTGGTCTCATCGATGATGTCAGCGGTCAGCGAATACCCCTTGACAGGATAGACGGGCAAATTCAGCCCAAGTGGTAAGAGCATGGCACGGCTATAACTGCCCATCGCCATCACATAGCCGTCTGCTGTCAGCGTTTCGCCACCTGCAATAATGCCTTTGATGGTTTGATTTTCAAAGATGATGTTGTCAATGTTTGTGTCAAATTTGAACGTCACGCCAAGCGATGTACAATGCTCGGCTAGGCGTTTTGTAAATAGATGGCAGTCGCCTGTTTCGTCATTGGGCAGTCGTAGCCCACCTAACAAATTGGCACTGGCATGGGCAAGAGCAGGCTCGGCATTGACAAGCCCATCTGCGTCCAGTATCTCATAAGGCACGCCACATTCTTCTAGTACTTTGGTGTCAAGGTGCATGGCTTGGATTTGGGCAGGTTTACGAAACAGCTGTACCGTGCCACCTGTACGATGTTCATAACCAACACCAATCTCATCACGCAAAGTACCAATACAGTCACGGCTGTACTCAGATATCCGCATCATGCGTTCTTTGTTGATTTGATAGCGTATGGCGTTACAGTTGGCGAGCATTTGACGCATCCATGCCATCTGAAAGGATGTGCCATCAGGGCGAATGGCAAGGGGGGCGTGTTTTTGCATGAGCCATTTGACCGCCTTTTGGGGGATTTTGGGGGCAGCCCAAGGCGTGGAGTAGCCGGGGGAGATTTGTCCAGCATTGGCAAAACTTGTCTCCATCGCCACATCAGACTGGCGGTCTATGACGGTAACATTTGCCCCTGCTTTGGCAAGATAATATGCGGTGGTCGTGCCAATCACGCCCCCGCCCAAGATGATGATGTCCATAAAATACCTTGATGATGACTTGCAAGTGAATTGGGATGTTTTTGCCCAGTTAAAGTCTGTAATTAGGGTGTGCCTATAAATAGTATAACAAGCTCTGATGATAAAGAAAAGGGCTTTGTGTCAGCTTGCCAAATACACCGCCATCGCCACGCCGTTATTGACCATGTGCATGAGTATTGCCATGATGAGTCCGTATTGGATACGAATATAGCAAAACAGCAACGCCATGGCAAAGATGACTGCCATGCCAAGCAGGTCGTATTGTAGATGAACGAGCGTAAAGAGCAGACTGCTTATGAGACTTGCCATGAGTGTGGGCTTGGCGATGGTAAAACCGACCAGACGAATGGGGATTTGCTCGGCACGATGGCGATGAAGCAGTCCGCCAAATATCAGCCCCCGAAACACCAGTTCTTCATAGATGGGGGCAACCACCACGATGGCGAATATGAGCAGGGGCAGGGATTCATCTGTGATAAGCCCATCCAAAAAATCCATGGGCGAGCTGTCCAAGGCGGTCAAGATAAGCTCACTCATCGCCATAAATGTTATCATACTCACTAGGCTGACGACAAAGCCCCGAACGCCCATCGCCTTTATCCCAAAAAACTGCCAAACAGCCCCCCAGTGATGAGCCAATGGGGGCTGATGGGGTGTGCTGTGGCGTGCTGTTTTGCTTTTGAATAACACCAAGCCCACGGCAAACAGCGTAAAGGCTAGGGCGGTGATGACAACCGAGATGGCGACCACCACGCCGTTATTGGAGTCGAGCATGATGAGCGTGGCGACATCCAGACTGCCTGCCTGCTCATAATAAGCCAATGAGCCGATATACACGCCAATGATTTGCAGGGCAAACATGCCAAACAGGCAAAATAAGCACAGTCCTACCAGACCCAGTGGCGAAAATTTAATCACAGATTGATGTGATTGTTTGGTTATCTGTGTCATCTGTGGGTGAGTTCGGTTAAGATGGGGCATTTTAGCAAGTCTTTATTTGTTGGGCGATGATGTCTAGCACAAGATGGGCGGTGCTGTCGGGCGTCTCCAAGGGGAACATGTGCGAGCCGTCCACATAGATAACAGGCACGCCCCAGCGGTCATGGATGGCGTGGTATGAACCCATGTGGGTGAAGTGGCTGTCCTTGCCAGCGATGAGCGTGGTAGGGCGGTAGATGGTCAGTGACTTAGCCCAGTATAGAGACGGAATGGTGCGAAAGATGGCAAGCTCGACCGCCTTGGGGATGGCGAGCGTGAATTTGTCGTCTGTGGCGGTCAGCCCGTGCTGGATATAGCCTTCAAAGGTGCGTGAGTCAAAGGCTCTAAACAGTCCCTTTTGGCGTAGGCTGTCATGGGCGGTCTGCCTGCTGTCAAAGGTATCTTTGCGGTATTTGGATTTGCTGGCAGGCGAGATTTTATCAACAAAATAATGTTGAGACCCTGTCAAGGGACATAGGGCGTCATCCATGATTTTGGAGAGCTGATAAATTAGGCTCATTTTGCCCATGAGTAAAGATGGGTCAAGGGCGATGAGCTGACTGATGTGCGTAGGGTCTTTGTCGTATGCCTGCATGGTCGTTACTGCCCCCACAGAATGCCCCACAGCAACAACATGTGGCACACTGTGTTTTTGGCAGGTCTGATGAATGTTGTCTAGTACCTGATGGGTCAGTTTTTGCCAGTGATTATCTGGCGGATAATCAGGATGCATGCCAAAGAGTTTAATATACTCAATGCTAAATACCCTCTCCCAATGCTCAAACAATGATGTGTAGACTTGGGCGGGAAAGCCATTGGCATGAACGAAGTGCAAAACAGGTTTGCCTGTCAAGGTAGATTTGGGTAGGGTGTCAAAAGGCGTGGTTGTCATGGCATGTCCTACAAGAGATGGATGAAGTACATTTATTATTGTGTTTATAAGAACAGATGTCAAGAAATTTGCACACAAAAAAACTCAACCGCATTCACGATTGAGTTAAAACATGGTGGGGACGGAGAGACTCGAACTCTCACAGGTCGCCCCGCTGGAACCTAAATCCAGTGCGTCTACCAATTTCGCCACGTCCCCAATTGGTCGCTCATTATACAGCAGTATGATAAGATGTCAAGTTTTTTATTGCAGTTTTTTAAAAATATGGCTAAAAATATGGCGAGCAAACAGCATGCCAAATTGGGCTTTGACCATCTTTGATTTGCCATCAAAAAACCATCGAGAATATGGTTTGCCACGATGGTTTTTGATTTGGATTTTATGATTTGTCAAAATTTGAAATTTGCCCCGAGCATAAAGTTTCGCCCCATTTGTGGCATGTCTGGGAAAAATGTCTCGTGAGCAAAGACTTTATCGTTTAATAGATTATTGGCATTAAAAAATACCTGAACCGAGCCTGCTTGATGGCTTGGCTTGTGCTGATAGTTAAGCCCCAAATTCACCAAGTTGTGAGCTGGGGTTGGGCGTTCAAAATTCGCCAATTTATCTTGTTTAAAGGTATGGCGATATTCCAAAGACCCTGACCAATTTGCATTAACATTGGCGGTTAATTTCATGCCAAGGCGTTTTGGTGGCAGTCTTGGCGTATGACTGTCTGGCTGTTTGATGAGAGGACGGTTGCCATACGCATCGGTTCTGCCTTGTTTGTCAGGCAAATTGGTGAGCTTGCCACGAATATAATCCCCAAATAACGCCACATGATATACATCATTAATCTGATAACCGATGTTGGCATCAAATCCATAAAATTTCGCCGCTGCTTGTTCATAGCGTGCGGTTTTTAAGTCTTTATCATGACGCATGCCACGCAAACCTTGCTTATACTGCGACAATGTTTGTAAAAACACATAGTTATCAAAATCATAATGATAGCCACCAAGACGGTAATCCCATTTATCACCTTGAAATGTCAGCCCCAAATCAATGTTGTTGGATTTTTCTTTGTTTAAAAAGCGGTTACCAATTTCAAACGAGTTGGTGGCAAGGTGCATGCCGTGAGCATACAATTCCTGAGCATTTGGCAGGCGTTCTTGATGCGACAGATTCAGCGATAATTTATGTTTGGGCGTTAATTGTAAATGCGTCCCAACAGCATAAGAGCGTGCGGTTTGTTTTTGGGGGTTTAGAGTACCGCTGTCAAGCAATCGTTTAAAACGTATGTCTGGTTCATGAGCGGTTGCCAAACCTAAGTTTAAGCTCTGATAAATGGCTTTTTTGTCATAATCCATGGTGATGGTTTGTTTTTCAATGCGAGCGGCGGCGTCAACTGTCAGCTTGTCATTGGGCTTGTATTCTTCAAACCAAAACACACTGCCTGTCTTGGTTTTATTATTGTGCAAGATGTTTTGGGTGTCTTGTTTATTGCCATCTTCATAACGAGGTGGCACAAGTCCGCTGTTTTTTGAGGTGAGATAACCTACCCCAAACACCCCGCTAAACTTGCCCATCGGCGTATGAATGGGGGTATGTGAGGCTTCCAGACGCCACACATTGGCTTGATTGTCAAAAAAGCTGGTCTTCTCACCCCCATCTATCTCATCATGATGATAATCTGCTTTGCCCATGCTGGCTCGGATTTTATCAATGCCAGCAAACGGTGCATTGATTTGCCCTTGCACATCATAACGCTTCATTTTCAAATCAATCCACGGTTTGCCATGCTCGTGGTCATGAGCATGGTCATCATGTGTATGGCATTCAAGCCCTGCATTGTCAAACTCTAAGTCATCATTTTCCATCAAAAAAGGATACAAACGCAAATATGGCTTGTATTGTAAGGCGGACTGAGAAATGCCATGTACGCTACATTCTTCATATTCATGTGAATGGTTGGGCAGGCCATATTTGTCTCGGCGTAAGCTCACCGATGCCCCCAAAAAGCCTTGATTGCCAACCCATGACACGCCAAGCGTTCCTGCTTGTGATTTGGCATGGCTGTCTGGCAGATGTTTTAAAGTGTCTTTATAGATGAATTCTGGCTGAGTGTCATCGTATTCAGATTCTTCGTTAAAGACATGGCGGTCAAAGCGTGGCGTTTTATAATCTGCTGCTTGTTTGGACAGCCCTGCAACACGCACTACCACATGCTCTCCCAGTGGGGCTTCGGCACTGGCGGTGATTAATTTTTCACGGTTGGCACTGCTAAGACGCACCGCCAAATCACCTTGTAATTTGCTGGGCAATTTGCTGGGTATTTTGTCATCAACGACATTGACCACGCCTGCTGAGTTGCCAGAGGCGTACAACAATGCACCAGAGCCTCGCACAATCTCCACCTGTTTTGCCAGTGTGGTATCCACCGCTATGGCATGGTCTGGCGATAACCCAGACATGTCCACAACCTCTGAGCCGTTTTGTAGGATTTTCAGGCGTTTACCCTCCTGCCCACGAATGATGGGGGCTGAGGCACCGCCCCCAAAATGGTTAGAATGAACACCAAGCTCGCCTGCCAAAGCATCGCCTAGGGTGGTTGCTCGTTGTTGTAGTGCCTCTTGTTTGATGAATATGTTGGTAACGCTTTGGTTGTTTAAGAGTGGACTTTGAAAATCATCCCCATCAACAACAATGGTCTCATGTGCCAGTTGCACAGTTGGCATGGCATTGCTGTTTGGTATTTGTGTCTTTGGTATTTGTACCATGGTCTTATTAGCTGTGGTCTCATCAGCCATGGCTGCATGGTTTAAAAGTAATAAAACTGTCAAAGACAGATGTTTATAAGTGGTCATGACAACTCTCTTGTAAATAAATGTAACTGATGTGTGCGTCAGTTACGTTTTGCATTGATGTCTCACTGGATTTGTGACAAGTTTAAAGATTTATGGATATATTATAACATATCTTAATTTAAAGTTGCCATAATATTTTATTTGGCAATTGATGACCAAATAAAAAAGCCCATCATCAGATGGGCTGGTTCGGTATTGGTGGTTTAAAATTCATATGTCAACGATAGGGCATAGTTACGACCTGGGGCAGTGTAGCGGTTAAAGCCATGACCTTCTTTGTCTACCATGCTATTGACACTGGTGGTGGCAAATTGGCGTAACGTCTGCCAAGGAATGTATTTTTCATTGGTGATGTTATAGATACCTGCATTTAAAGTCCAATCATTGTTTTTACCGAATTTTTTAGAGCCGAACATGTCAAATAAGATGACAGATTTACTGCGATGGATTTGGTCATAACTTCCCACATACTCATAATAGTCATATTTGGTTACGTTGCTGGCAAAATAGGGTGGGCAATGTCCATAATAATTTATGATGTCTTGGGGACAGCCATGGGTTGTGGTTGCATTTTCTCCGATCTCTAAATTTTTAACGGCATTTGGTTTTTTGCGTTGTATCCAGTTGATGCGAGTGCCTAATGACCATTTGTCATTGGCTGATGTATATGTTGAACCCAGCAGTAAGGATGTTGGAACGGCGGCTAGGGTGTTGATTTTCATTTTGCCATTTTTATCGGTGTCAATGGTTGCACTGTCTTTGGCACTATGAAAGTTGGCAAATACATCAAGCCTACCATCGGTATGTAGTTTGTCAGACAGATCGGCGTTAATCCCAAACTTGATGCCATAAACCCGGGCCTGATCTAAGTTGACAGATTGCAGGCAAGTGCCTACCGTACAGCCTTTGCTATCGGGGTTGTCTCTACTTCCTTGCCAATAGCGTGTATGAATGAAATCATCATATTGGGTCAGATAACCGGCCATGGTTAAGTTGATGTCGCCATTTACTTTCCAATCTAATTCTAATTCTTGATTGAGTGATTTTTCAGGTTTTAGATTGTAGTTGGGAACTTGACTTGCCCCATTAAATGAATAATTGCTATAAATTTGAGTAACGGTGGGTGCCAAAAAACCTGTGCCAATCTTATAGCGAGTGGTTAGTTTGCTAGGGATTGCTTGATAATCAATAGCACCACCGAAGGTGATGTGGTCAAATTTGCTCTTTTGTAGCCCTGTGTATTTTTCATAATTATCATCTCGCCATTTTTTGAGCTTCTCCTCACCGTCACGCCAATGGGCAAAAGCAGACAAGTCGTCTGATGTTAGCCCTGCCTGTTTGCGATAGGTGTTGCAATATAAGCTGTTATTTAGCCAGTCTCGCCCTAAGGTATTGGTACAAGAGTCGGTATTGGATTTGTGTTCATCGGCATTTTGAAAGTAGGGTGAATATTTATAATTATCATAACGCACGCCAATCATGGCTTTTAAGCGTTCGTGAAAATGAATGCTGTCTGTTAGGCTCATGCTATGAATGTCTTTTTTGGCATCAGCGAATGCGTATTTTAGATATTGTCCATGTTTTTCTTGTTTGTCCACGGCGGTGCTGGTGTAGTCTTGTTTTTTGTAAGTTGCATTCAAGGTAAAACGATGCTCTCCAAACTTATGCAGTGAGATGGGTAAAAAGTCTGTGCTAAGTTCAAGCTGGTCTGTGATCGTTTTTGTGGGGCGGTATTCTCTATTGTTTAGGATTGATGATGATACGGTTTCATTGTCAATTTCTCTGTTGTATATCCAGGTATGTGCCAGCCCAAAAGCCTTATTATGAGCATAATTTAGGTGTAATTTGTCCAACCACTGACTGTTGTTTGGTGTGTAGCGATGGTTTATGCCATAGCTCTCTAATTTTTCAATATCATGAGCTCGTCTAATACCACCACCCAAACGAGAGCCATTTGTGATGTTTTTGCTGTCAATGTTCATGTGGTTTTTGCGTTCTTGAAACATGCCATATATGCCCACACGATGTTCATCGCTTAGATGGCGATAAAATTTTGTCAATACACTGTTGGTTTTGTAGTCAAGTGCATCTGGGTATATTAAGCTTGATGTGCTGCCATTGTGTTTATAGGCTTTTAAGCTGTCAGGCATGTACTCTTTTGGGAATAAATACATGGGGTCTAGCTGTGAGCTGTCATGACCTTTCATGTCATGATTTTTTAGTTCATGCCCTGTGCGATGAGCGTAATTTAACAAAAATTCTGTTTTGTCATAGACCCCCGCCAGACCAAATGCCGATAGCCATTCTTCGTTTTTGTTGGCATAACCTACTTTGGCATAACCGCCAAAGTTACCTGTTTTGACCAAACCGATAGGCTCTTTGGTATGATAAGATACCGAACCACCAACCGCTCCTGAACCCAAAAGCAGACTGTCAGAACCTGCCATGATGTGAACACGCCCCATCATCTCCAAATCGGGATTAAATCGTCCTTCGTATTGATAGCCATAAGGGGAGAAAATTTCATTGACTTCCACCTCAGGCAATGCCACCCCATCAATGTTCATGTTGATGCGGTTGCCATCCACACCACGAATGGCAAAGCCTTTATTACCATAACGCCCCACCTCTGCTACATCCACCTCGGTATTATAACGCACCAAATCATGGTTATTTTGTACCATTTGCTCATTAAGTTCACGGCGTGTTGTGGTCTGTTCACCAACCTCTTTTTGGGGCGTGCCACTGATGGTAATCGTCTCATGACCAAGATGAACTTTGAGTTCGTTGTCATTGGCATGTGCCTGTATGGCGTGGCACATTATGGCAGGGATGAGTAGGGCGAGCAATGATTTTTTGGGTAAGTTGTTGGGAAAATTGTATTGGCACATGGTGTGGTACTTATAAAAATGAATGATTTTGGTGATTACCAAATTTGTTTCAGACTGTAAGAATACATACAAAATGACAACAAATGAGCCATTTTATCTTAAAAAATTACATTTGTAAATAATAATGGTTATTATATTTATTTATAAAGTAAGGAGCGTGCCTGTTTACATTCTCATGCCTATCTTTGGTGTGTGCGATGGTGTGTGCGATGAAAAAGAAGTAAAATCACTGGCAATAACTTGAAATTTGGCAAAATAATCACCATAATAAGGCTGATTCATATCAGTGATAAAAAGCACACCAAAAGCACGCTAATAGTAGGCAATATTATGGTAAAACAATCCGACAAACAGACAGGGCAGGGCATGACGACAGATAATACGTCTGTATCTACACAAAACACCAAGCAAAACAGACCCAAATGCACTCATAAAAAAACTGACCCAGCGACTGCTGTTCTTGATGTGCAAGCAGATAATGACATTGATAATAATCAAGCAGTAAGCGACACTCAAAACCAACCAAGCACCACAAAAGCAAAACCCAAAAATACCGACGCTCAAAGCGATGGGTCAAGACGCACCAACAAAAAACAGACCCATGCAGGTGTTAATGACACATTCAACCATAATAAAGCCAGTACCCAGCAGGTAAGTGAGACCATGTTGGAATTTATTGAGACAGAAAATGGTTCACTGGTGCTCCAAGAAGTGGGAACTGATGAGATACTGGTGAGCATTGCTTTTTCTGATAAGGTCAAGCAAATGGTTGGGGCAGAGCATATCCACAGCATCGGTCAAAGCATGATTTCAGCAGCCATAGCCACGGTTATGGAACGTCAAATGCGACAATATCATGCTCATGTGTATGACGAGACCCCCAAGCGATTTAGCTGATGTTTATTTTGGCTAATAAAGTAGATGAGAGTGGGGCGGTTGTCCCATTTTTATCTTTTTATATTGCCCTTTTATTGCTTTTATTGGTAATTACCCTCTTAAAAATCATTCAATTATGATGGAAACACTCATGTCCAAAATTCATATCACACACCCCAAGCCTACCCAAAAACCCAAAAAAGCACTCATCTGGATTGACCTAGAAATGACAGGGCTTGATACCCAAACAGATGAGATTATTGAGATTGCAACCATTGTTACCGATGATGACCTGAACATTCTTGCCGAAGGTCCTGTATTTGCCATCAAAGTTCCTGATACAGCACTAAATGCCATGGACGAGTGGTGTACTCGCCAGCACCGAGAATCAGGTTTAACCGACCGTGTTCGTCGCAGTAAGATAACGCTGGCGTATGCAGAGCAGGCAACCATTGAATTTTTGTCAAAATGGGCAGATGAGGGAATCTCCCCAATGTGTGGTAATTCTATCTGTCAAGACAGGCGTTTTTTGGCAAGACAAATGCCCAAATTGGAAGCGTTTTTTCATTATCGTAACCTAGATGTGTCTAGCATCAAAGAGTTGTGTTATCGTTGGCGACCTGATATCGTCCATGGCTACCAAAAAGACGGTACGCATTTGGCATTAGATGATATTAGAGATTCTATTCGTGAGTTACGCCATTATCGTGAGCATTTTTTTAAATTGTTGGATTGATTTAGCAGTAGTTGTTCTTTGATTTGAATAAATAAATGACATTGTTAAAAATCATTCGGCTGATGATATTGGCAGGCGTGGTGTTGGTGCTTGGGTTTTTCTCATATCAGACCCACACCGAGCCACAGGTTCGCTATAATAGTTTGATTCATCGGCTGACTTATCCGACCGATTTGCGAGTGCGGTATCGCATTGGCGATGTGGACGAGCGTTTTGGGTTAAGTCATGATGAAGTCAAACGCCTTGCCCATGAAGCGGTGATGATATGGCATGACGGCACGGGTCGGCAGTGGTTTGTCTATGATGACAGTGCAAAAGTGAGTATCAATCTCATCTATGATGAGCGACAAATGGAGACCACAGCACGCCAACAAATCAAGCAGGAGCTAGATACCCTACAACAAAACCACAGGCGAGACTCGGACAATCTGGCACGCCAAAGACAGGTGTTGCACGATGAATTTAATCGTTTGCAAGCCGAGCTGACCGCTTGGCAAGAGCAATATAACCACACCATTCATCTCATTAATCACACCCACGACCCAAGCGAACGCCAACGCTTGCTAGATATAGAGAAGCAGTTGCGAGCCAATCAGCAAACCCTAAATGCCAAGATTGATGCTTATCGGCTCTCCCAAGACGCCTTTAACCAAGCGGTAGATGACATCAATCACAAGGCAGGACATATCAATCACGCCATTGACCACGCTAATGCTCGCCTAACGCCCCGAGAGTTTCATAAGGGGCAGTTTGACGGGCATAAGATTGATATTTATGAGTTTGAAAATATCGATGATTTGCGATTGGTGCTGGCTCATGAGCTGGGTCATGCCCTTAGTATCGGGCATAATGATGACCCCACTGCTCTTATGTACCCCTATGCCAATGAGCAGGATTTGCATAATTTTGAGCTAAAACAGGCGGACATTGATTTGTTAAATGAGCGGACGTTGTATCGGTAGTTTATTGTTAATTAAAAGAATTTTTGTTTAATATAATTCACTTTTGGCAAATTCACATCATGACTGTCATGATATGCTTGCATGGTGTGTATGATGTCGCCTACGATGTGATTTGCCCGCTCGCCCATGCCAAATAGATTACTCACATAACCAATCGTGCTTTTGTGCTTTTTATAATAAAGACCGTCATCGCTAAATTCCACATAATACAACACGATTTTATACCATGTTTTGGTGCGTTGTTTTAGCTTAGCATGATAAATCCTATCAAAACCGATGACCGTTTTTTCACGGTCGGTATAATGCTTGACAAAAGCGATATGTTCTTTATCAATCTCAATCATCGTATTATGATGTCTCCACATAAAAATATGAGCGTACAACAAAAACAAGGCAAATCTGGCAATCAATAAAAAAACCACCGTAAAGGGCAGGGCGTTCCAAAACGACTGATTGCCCATAAAGATATTGAGCCACACATTGCCAAGGCTGATTGCCAGTACACCAAATATCAACAACGTTGGTAAATGCTGTAACAATACCATGCTGTCATCAAAATCATGATAAATGGGGTAATCTCTGGGGTGGTTTGGGTAAAACTCATACATGACCGAAAAGCCATCTTTGGCGATGTCGGCGGTTTTACTGTCCATGTGGGTGGGGATTGGCATGGTTAGATTAGGCGGTCTATGCTAGGTAGTTCAAAAGGTGGGTGGGCGGACATATCCACGATGACAATCTCATCATCAAAACGCTGATAATGCAAAATGTATTCGCCAGTCTGTCGCCAAATTCGCCTGCATAATCAGGTATGCCGATATGGTAATGCCACAGGCGATAGGCTTGGGTATATTTGACTTTTTGTAGCCAATTTAGGTCATCGGTGGGGACGTTGTCTGATGATTTGTTGCGTCCTTGCAAGTTGTTAAGTCCAAACTGTTTGACGTGTTCTACGAACAAACCGATTTTAATTTGGTCGGCTTTTGGATAATTTTTTAGCCATAATTTAAATTGTGAGGTAAAAATAACTTTTATGAATTTACCCATGCCAAAAATTCGTCCATGTCATCAAAATCAGGCACATCAATACGTCCGCTTTTAATAGATTGGTCTATACGTGCCAAATCAAAATTAAAATCGCCATTGGCATAACTTGGATTGACCGCCTGCTCTGAGGTTTTGACGGCAAAGGCGTGTGATGATATGCCTTGTTGTTTGGCACGGTACTCTATCATCACTTGTAATTCTTGGGGGATTTCTACAATCATGACATCTCCATGATAATAATATATCGCCCATTATGCCAATATTTTTCACCAATAAAAACCCACTGCATGACAGTGGGCGTTGGTGGGGTAGGACGTATCACGCAAATAACTGCTTAATATCATCTTTATCAAAACGGTATTCCCTACCACAAAAACCACAATCTAACGTGAGTGTACCGCCATGAGCGTCCACGACTTCTAGGGCTTCATCATGTCCTAGTTGCAAAATCGCTCCTTCGCTTTTTTCGGGCGAGCAAGTACAAGCAAAGCCAAGTGGGGTGGGTTCGGGCAGTACCACATCTTCTTCGTGATACAGGCGATATAGGATTTCATCGGCAGGCAGTTCGGTCAGCTCGTCCGCCTTGATGGTGCTAGTGAGTACGCTTAATCTATCCCATAGGTCAGGGTCGTTTTCTTTGTCGGCGTCCGATTGGGGCAGTAGTTGTACAAGCAGTCCGCCGGCGGTGGTCTCATCGGTGGCAAGTTTGATGATGGTGGGGATTTGGGCGGATTGTTTTTGGTAATGGGCTAGGCACTCGCCTAAGTTGTCGCTCACACGCTCGACAATGCCTTGATAGCTCTCGCCAAAGTTAGGGTGAATGCTGATAAATAGCACGCCTGTTTTGATGACGGCAAAAGCGTTATCACTGGTGCGAAGCGATTGCCAAAACGCCTGTTTGTCATCGCTGTTGTCAAAACTTGCCAACGCACGCACCGCCCCCAACTCTTGCCCTGATGAGTGGTCGCACTCTGCCATGGCAAAACGCAGGGGCGAGTTGTCGTCTGATGATTGCAGTTGAATGGATAATTTGCCGTCAATTTTGAGCGTGCCGATAAGCAGGCTTGCCGACACCAACATCTCGCCCAATAAGGCTTTGATGGCAGGGGGGTAATCTTTTTGGCTAATCACGGTGGTAAAACTGTCGGACAGTCGCACCACATCACCACGCACGGGCGAATGCTCAATAAAAAAGCGTTGGCGATAATCTTTATTTAACATAATGTTCTCTGTTTTGTTGAATTGAAAATAACACTTGCCATTAATGGGGGTGTGTTTTAAAATTTAAAGCGGTTTGAGTGATGGGTTGCTGGTGGGGGCGGATTTTTATTTTATAACACTGATAAAAATAGGCATTTGTTAAATAAGACGTTTTTAACATGACAGATGGGAAAATGAAATTTACCCAAACTTAATAATTAATCATAATTTGTCTTGCCAATCCATTTTTAACCATAATTTATCACACCTTTTATTATTTTTACATTTTTAAATAACTGTTTTTTATGATAAACATTCACCAAATTCACGCCTTAGCCGATGATTGCCCTTATGGTTTTAGACAGGGGGTGCAAGCCTTGTCTGATGACCAAGAGTGTTTGGGTGTGGGGGCGGATTTGTCGGTGGCAACGCTGTTGCACGCCTACCGCTCTGGGGTGTTTCCGTGGTTTCATGATGAACCAATAGCGTGGTGGTCGCCCAATCCCAGATGCGTGCTAATGCCCAGCGACTTTATCCCCAAAAAATCGCTCATTCGCAAGGCTCGCCAGTCCACATGGACACTGACGACCAACCATGCCTTTGCCGATGTAATACAGGCATGTAGCGAGCCACGAGCCTATGCCAATGAGACGTGGATAGGGCATGAGATGATACAGGCATACACCGAGCTGCACGAGCTTGGTGTGGCGGTAAGCGTGGAGATATGGCAAGATGAGCCACAAGCTAGTGCCTTGATAGGCGGACTGTATGGGCTAAATATCGGGGCGATGTTCTGTGGTGAGAGTATGTTTCATCGGGCAACGGACAGCTCAAAGGTGGCATTTTGGGGGCTCATGCAGTTATGCCAAAGGCAGGGCGTGGCACTTGTGGATTGCCAACTGGAAAATTCGCATTTGATGAGTTTGGGGGCGAGCCTGATGGATAGAGATGAGTTCTTGGGTCGGGTGGACACACTCATGCGTACGGATGTGGCAGGATTGGGTGAACAGCAGTTTGTTATGGCGGTGCGTGAGCTGTGTTGATAGGGTCGGTGTTTTTGTATTGCTATATTTATATCTTGCTATCTTATCAATTTTATCCTGACAAATTTATTTTAACATAACAAAAGTCATCCCGCCGATTCACTTTCACTTTTTACCATTTTATCAATCATGACCTTAACACAATTCTTTAAAATCGCCCCGACAACCTTACTACTCATCATCAGCTTTGTGGCGGTGATGGGCGTACAGGTCATAAATGGGGTAAACATTGACGAGCAGACAGGGCAGGAGCTAATTCGCTATGGGGCGAATTTTTTGCCATTGACACTCATCGATGAGCCGTGGCGACTGGTGACGGCAGGGTTTTTGCATATCGGGGTGATTCATCTGCTGTTTAACAGTTTTGCCATGTATTATTTTGGCATGGTTAGTGAGCAGATATTGGGATGGTGGCGGTTTTTGGTGGTGTTTCTGCTGTCGGTGGTGGCGGGCAATCTGTTAAACCTATACATGACCCTAAGACGGATAGAAGAGCAGGGCGTGCAAGGGCTGGGGCTGTCGGCAGGGGCGTCGGGCGGTATCATGGGACTGGGCATGTTGCTTTTGACCTTGTCAATGTTCGGTTCGGCAAAGAAGTGGCGACTAAACACCAAGAGCTTGGCACTCATCATGGGCATTAATTTTGTCATGACCTTTGCCATACCCAGTATCGATGTGGCAGGACATCTTGGGGGCATGATGATGGGGGTGGTGCTAGGGCTGTGCCATGTGATGAGTCAGAAGTTAGGTCGCACCAGTCAGGGCATGTTTGCCCTGTGTGCGGTGGCTAGTGTCATTGTCATGATGGGGGCGTGGCAGATGATGAATGGCGTGGTAATGGGGTGGTAATACCACCAAAACCACGCACTATTTATAAATACACGTTATTTATGTCATTTTAAAAAATCCGCCCGCTTGCTCCTTTGTCAAATTTACCAATTTGCCCATCAATATTTTTGGCGATGTTTTCATAATACACCGCAAAATCATCACCTGCCATGACAGACGGCTCGCCCTTATCCATTTGCGTGCGAATATCGGTGGCAAGTGGCAGTTGCCCCAAAAGTGGCACTTGGTATCTCTCTGCCAACTTTGCTCCGCCGTCCGCCCCAAAAATGGCGTCCACATGACCGCAGTTGGTGCAGGTATGCAGTGCCATGTTCTCAACCACGCCGATGACAGGGATATCAGTTTTAAAGAACATTTCCATGCCTTTTTGGGCGTCCAGCAGGGCGATGTGTTGGGGCGTGGTAACGATGACCGCCCCTGTTACGGGGATACGCTGGGCAAGGGTGAGCTGAATGTCGCCAGTGCCGGGGGGCATATCAATGATGAGATAGTCAAGCGTGGGCCAGTTGGTTTGGCTGTACAGTTGCATTAACGCCCCTGTTGCCTTGACCCCACGCCACGCCACAGGGGTATTTTCACTTTCTATCAAATTGCCAATGGAGAGCATGGCAATGCCGTGTGCGTCTATCGGCACGAATTGGTCATTTTCAACGGTAGGCTTGACCCCTGCCACGCCCAGCATATCAGGCACGGACGGGCCGTAGATGTCAGCGTCTAGGATACCGACTTTTTTGCCGAGTTTTTGTAGGGCAAGGGCGATATTGACGGTCGTGGTGGATTTACCCACACCGCCTTTACCACTGGCGACCACGATGATGTGGCGAATGCGGGGGTGGGGGGCGATGTCCGCTTGTTTGGGGGCGGATTTGGTGGGGGTGTCGTCTGTGGTTTGGCTTGGGATTTTATTTGATGGCTGGGGCGTGTGGGTTTGCACGGCACTGGCGGTTGTGGCGATAGGGGCGACTTTGTCGGATAAGACGACATTTAAATTCACTTCTGCCACGCCAATGAGATGTAATCTGGCACGCAGGTCATGATACACCTGTTCAAGCTCGGCTTGGTCGGCGTCCTTATGCACTCTTAGGGCGATGTCTAGTGTGTCATCATGCAAGGATTTATCATCAATAAAAGTCGGCAAGGCTTGACCATACAGGCGAAAATCCTGCAAAACCTTGTCAATGTCGCTCATGTTGATGTGGATTTTCTTTTTAAAAGGGTTAAACATAATTGTCTCGTGGGTAACTTTTTTATCATTTTATCATTTTATCATGTTTTAAAATCCTTGCCTATCAGCCAAACAACCCATCGGTGCGTGGTTTTGCCAAAATCCCCACATACGACACGCAAAACAGCCCAAAGGACAGCACCCACGCCACTTGCGAGATGAGCACCCACGTCATATAATCACCGCCAAACATCGGCATGACCACACGGCATAGGGCAGAGATTATCATTAGGATAAATATCGCACCCACGGTTTTTGGGGGCTGATGAATGTTCCGCCCCGTATGCCCAAGCGACACCCGAGCCATCATGGCAACGGTCATGAGTCCCACGCCAAATAACGCCAGACCATGCAAGCCGAGCGAATGTACATTGACACTCGTCTCAATAAAGGGTAATACGACAAAGAATGCCAAACTTGCGGTCATGCCCCCAAAGGCGATGACGAGCGACCATAGTAGCGGTTTTTGCCAAATGGCAGGGTGATACCAATTTTTAAGACGGCAAATGTTGGCAATCACACAAACCAGAGCAAAGGCACTGGCGAGCATGGGCGATTTGACAAACAAATCAAACACGATAAAACCAAAAAATCCGACTAGGTTCATTCTGTCAAGCAATACCGAATTTTTTTGTTCTATATTTAAACCGTTGGGTTTGCCGTTATTATCCACGCTGATACCCTTGACGATAAAAAACGGCAACACCCGTCTGGCAATGGTAAATACCACACCAATGACCAGATATAACGCCCCATACAGAGCGATTTGTTGTGTGGTCGTGCTGTCCAAAAACACCCCTGCATAAAAGGCGATATTGGCAAGCATGAGCAGGGTAAGTTTGGCAACGATACCGATTTGGCGTTTTTGGCGAGCGACCCACACCGCCTTGATGACCGAGTAGGCGGTCATGCCCCAAAAGAGCAAATCAAACACAAACGCCACACTAAGCATGGCAACACTGGGCGTGGCGTGTAGCCCAAGCCAAAGCAGGCGAGCGACCGCCCACGCCCCAAATATCGCCCCCAAATGCCAGCCGTAGGGCATGGGTTGGCTTGTCCACGTCTTAACGGCGGTCAATAAAAATCCCGCAATCACCGCCAACGCATAACCAAAAATCATCTCATGGGCGTGCCAATAAAAAGGGTTAAACGTGCCTTTAAAAGGAGCAAATCCCTGCAAAATAGCAAGCCACAGCAACATGGCAAGTATGGCAAAGACTGCCGACCCCACAAAAAATATGCGAAAACCCAAATTTAAAATGGGGTGGGGTGATGTAGGACGTGGGGCGGTGTTTTGGATATTCATCAGCATGGTAAAACATTCATTAAAAATAATGGTTATATGATACGCCTTTTTTGCCGACTTTGCAATTTAGCCAAAAGGCTTAGTTTAGGCATGAGAAATAACGGTTTGTAAACATGAGAAATACAAGCAAATCGCTGGGCTTTTTGATAAAATAAGCCATTTTTATTGTAACACAGCCACATCATGAATACACCCCTGCTCACTGCCGATTTTGATTATCATTTGCCCGATGAACTCATCGCCCGTTATCCACTTGCCGTGCGGTCTGGCTCTCGCCTGTTACACGTTCAGGGTGATACGCTTACCGACCTTCATTTTACCGATTTGCCCGATTTGTTAAACAAAGGCGATTTGCTCGTTTTGAATGACACCAAAGTCATGAAAGCCCGTCTGTTTGGGGTCAAGGACACAGGCGGAGCGGTGGAAGTGTTAATAGAACGCATTACCGACCACGACAACCACATCGCCCATTGTCATGTACGGTCTAGCCGTGCGTTAAAGGTGGGACAAACGGTGAGTCTGGCAGACGGTGGCATGACGGCAACGATGTGCGGACGGGCGGAAAATTTATTTATCTTACAATTTGACGCACCGATTTTGGCGGATTTGGAGCGTTATGGGCAAATGCCAATTCCGCCTTATTTTGAACGCACGGCAGACGACACGGACGACACCCGTTATCAGACGGTATTTCACGACCCTGCCAAACAGGCAAGCGTTGCCGCTCCGACCGCCAGCCTGCATTTTGATGATGAGACCTTGGAGCGTCTTGCCGATAAGGGGGTGGAGATTGCCTTTGTAACCTTGCACGTTGGGGCAGGTACGTTCGCCCCTGTCAAGGCGGACGATTTGACCGACCACATCATGCACGCCGAATACGCTCATTTGCCACAAGCGACTGCCGACAAAATCAACGCCACCAAAGCACGAGGCGGACAAGTCATTGCCGTGGGGACGACCGTAACTCGCACGCTTGAAACCGCCCATTTGCACCGTGTGGACGGACAGCTTACCGAGTTCTCTGGCGATACGCAGATTTTTATTTATCCGCCTTATGACTTTGGCGTGGTGGATAGGCTCATTACCAATTTTCATTTGCCAAAATCCACGCTTCTTATGCTCGTATCCGCCTTTGCAGGGACGGATAACATCAAAAACGCCTATGCTCATGCCATTACCCAAAAATACCGCTTTTTTAGTTATGGCGATGCGATGATGTTGGATAAGGGTTAAGGTTTAGGTAATTTTAATTTATCATTAGACTTCCTGCAAAACCCCGAATTAAGGAAAACCGTTCGTGGTGAGCCTGTCGAACCATGACGGTTTTCCTACCCTTCGACAAGCTCAGGGCGAACGGAAAACCTAGTTTTGCAGGAAGTTTATTATTGAAAATGATTAAAATCGTAGGGGTGGATTATATTCACCCTATTTCCCATTCATAAATAAGGTTTTTTATGAGCGACAATAAAGATACCCAAAACGATGACGTTGAATTTAGTCAAGACGAACTTGATGAACTCAAAAAACAAGGCATTGATGATGCCGAACTTGAAAAACTTGTCAAAACGGTCAATGACGAATTGTCCGACAATGCCAATGAAAAAGACAATGAAAAAGATGATGATAAAGGCATAAAAACCGAAAAAGAAACCGACAACAAAGACATCAATCAAGACACCCAAAACGATGATAAAGAAAATGGTATAGTTGCCCCAATTAACACCACAACAAATATTGTCAATGCTGATAATTCAACCAAACAAAATGACCATAACAATTTAGCCAATATTCATAAAGCCAATCAGATTAATAAGTCTAGTAATAGCAATAATACCAAACAAGACGATAATCAAGATAATAAAGGCAATTTAAAAGACAATTTGGCAAATAAGTCTATCAATCACTCTGCCGATAATCCGCCCAATAAAGATGATAACTTACAAGGCAATGACTTAAACAATGACAACCCAAAAAATGACAACTCAACAAATACCAACAAAGACCAAGATAAAGACAAAGACACCCAAAAAACCGAACAACAACAAGCCGACATTGTCCGTACGCTTATCGCCAAAAAGCACAGCCAAAAGACGATAGACCACAAAGAAGTCCGTATCAACATCGAAGCAGGGGCATTACCGACCAAAATGTTCTTTATTATGAATGGCTTGTCGGCGGTGATTGCAGGCTATGGACTGCTCGCCAACTCGCCTGCGGTGGTCATCGGGGCGATGCTGGTGGCGATGATGCTCTCGCCCATTACCAGTGCCGCCCTTGCCGTCATTGATGCACGGCTATCCTTGCTCAAAACATCGCTTATCACGCTCATTGGCGGGGTGCTGGTCATTTATGCCATTGGCATGGGGCTTGGGTTTTTGCATGGCGACAACGTCATGACGGGCGAGATTTTGGCACGCACATCGCCCACGACCATGGATTTAATGGTGGCGTTGGCAGGCGGAGCAGCAGGGGCGTACGCCATGGTCTCGCCCAATCTGTCGGTGGCGGTTGTTGGCGTGGCGGTGGCAACCGCCCTTGTTCCACCTTTGGCTGCCAGTGGGATTTTGCTTGCGTCAGGTCATCTGTCGCTGGCTTGGGGGGCGTTTTTGTTGGCTTTGACCAATATGCTCGCCATTCAGTTTACCAATGCGTTGGTGCTGTGGTTTGCAGGATTTCGCCGAACGCTTGATGATGATGACGTTGGCAAATTGGGGCAAATTGGGCTGTTTTTAAAAAGAAACAGTGCCGTGCTGATTGCTCTGATTGTCATTGGTGGTTATTTGTCGGTCAATTTTGGCAAAACCTTAAATGAACAAAAATTTGAACGCCAAAGTATCGCCTTGGTCGAACAAAGCATTCAAAATCAAGCCAATTATTTGGTATCGCACAGTTTTACGCACGAAGAAAAAAACACGCACACCCTAAGGGTGGTCATTCAAGGGCTTATCACGCCAAGCCAAGCCCAAGCGATTGAATTGGAGCAACAAATTCAAGCCCTTGCCAAAGACACGCTTGATGATAGGGTTATTAAATTGCAAATTCGCTTTGTGCCAGAAGTGGTGATACAGTCCGCCCCTGCCGATGAAAGTGAGCTAAAATTAAGCCCTGATGACATCAAAAATTTGCAAAAAGTGGCGAAAAATTAGGACAAGTTGGCAATGATAAGGGTGGAAAAATACGGAAAAATACCGTACAATAACCGTATATATCCATGACAGGAGAATATCATGACCGCCCAAACTCAATCCACCCAAACCGCCCGTTTTGAAGCCCGTATCCCCAAGCACGTTCACGACACCATTAAGCTTGCCAGTCAGATGACAGGTCGGACGATGAGTGATTTTGTGATGAGTATTGCCTATGAACACGCTCAAAAAACCGTACAAAAAGAACAGTCTTGGCTACATTTTCTCAATCAACTGTCCGTCCAAGACCAAGAGCAATTTGCCGAAACTCTTATCAACCCACCGCCGATGAATGATGCGATGAAAAAAGCAATGGCAATCCATGATGAGTTTTTTAAGGATAGTGTATGAATTTATCCAATTATCGGATTGTGCTATTAGATAAAAGCCATGACCGAAAAACTTTTGATTGTGGCAACGATATTCTCAATCATTATTTTACTCATCAGGCTTCCCAAGATGTCAAACGCCGTGCCAACAGTTGCTATGTTGTCGTGGATAAAAACAATCAAGTGGCAGGATTTTATACATTGTGTTCGGCAAGTATGCCCTATCATGAATTGAACGATACGCTTAAAAAGAAATTGGCTCGCTATCGTTACCTGCCTGCGGTATTGATTGAGCGATTGGCGATTGATATACGCCACAAAGGTCAAGGTTTGGGTTCAGTACTGCTTGCCAATGCCATTAAACAAGCCACGCAGTCGCCCATTGCTAGCAGTGTGATTATTGTAGAAGCCAAAGATGACAACGCCATTGCCTTTTATCGGCATTTTGGCTTTTTAAGTTTTGTCAGCGTATCGGATAAATTGTATTATCCTTTAACATAAAAAACCCACAACTTGTCATTGTGGGTTTTACCATTTTGATTTAGTCTTTATTCACGCCTTTATCTAGTCCATGAGTCAGTCCGTTAATGTCCGCCCCATTTAGCCCAATCTCCTTTAATAGATTGTCCACAAGCGGGGCTTGGCTACGATACCGCAAGGCAGAATTGACCATTTGGTCGGCAAGACTGGCATTTGTTGTGGTCTCGCTCGTCTCGCCACTTGCCCCAAAACCGCCCAAACCATTAACCTGCAAAATCTTAATGTCATCAATATTTTCCATAGGTCTCACACTTTCACGGATAATCTCGGGCAAATGTTTGAGCAGGGCAAGGCGAATTTGCATTTCAATCTGCTCGCTTGACAGCACGTTAGACGCTTCATTGACCGCTTTTGTCCCGTCAGCGTCCACCTGATATTGACGCTCTTTGGCTTCGGCAAGCAGAATCTGAGCGTCCGCCTCACCTTTGGCTTGCAAGCGTAATTTCTCCGCCTCAGCTTCGGCACTGATACGCACCGCCTCGGCTTGGTCTAGGGACGCTTGTTTTTGGGCTTCGGCGGCAACCGTAATGGCAATCGCATCTTTTTGGGCAAGCTCGGTTGCAGAGATGAGCTCCACCGCCTTGGCACGCTCGGCTCGCTCGGTCTCACGCACCGTAATCACGCTCTCTTCTTCTTTGACCGCTGCCGCTCGCGCCTTGTCGGCTTGGGCTTTGGCTTCGGATTCGGCACGGGATTTTTCGGCAACAGCAATGGCACGGTCTTGCTCGGCAAGCTCAATCGCCTTTTTGCGTTCTACTTCGGCTTGCTCAATGCGTTGCTCTTTTTGGATTTTTTCGTTTTCAATGTCTCGCTCGGCTAGGATTTTTTTCAAATCCACTTCACGCTTGGCGGCAATTTGAGCTTCTTCGGCTTCACGCTGTTTGCTCGCTTCTTGACTGGCAATCTCAGCCGTCTGCTCGGCACGGCGAACGGCAATCTCACGCTCTTGCTCGGCTTTACGAATCTCAATCTCACGCTCTTGTTCTAGCTTGGCATATTCTTCTTCACGCAAGATTTGCAAACGAGTGCGTTCGGCTTCCAAATTTTTGGTTTTAATCGCCAAATCGGTGTCTTGCTCAATGTCGTTTCGCTTTTTACGGCGAATCTCAATGGTCTCGGTCAAGCGTGTCAAACCCTCAGCGTCAAAGGCGTTTTGGGGATTAAAATACTCAAATCCCGTCTGGTCAAGCCCTGTCAAGGACACCGTTTCAAGCTCCAAGCCGTTTTTGAACAAATCTTCTGAAACAACCTGCTGAACTTTTTGCACAAAATCCACCCGCTTTTCGTGTAGCTCTTCCATTGCCATTTCGGCGGCAACAGCACGCAGGCTATCCACAAATTTACCTTCTACCAAGTCCTTTAAATCCTGTGGCGACATCGTTTTCATACCCAAGGTCTGGGCGGCTGTGGCAATGGATTCGGCAGTGGGCTTGACACGCACATAAAATTCAGCCGTTACGTCCACACGCATGCGGTCTTTGGTGATGAGTGCCTGCTCGGACGCACGGCGTACTTCAAGGCGTAGCGTGTTCATATTGACAGGAATCACCTCATGCAAGACAGGCAGGACAATCGCACCACCGTTTACAATCACTTTTTCGCCACCAAAACCCGTCCGCACAAAGGACACTTCCTTGCTGGCACGGCGATACAGGCGAGTCAAAATTAAGCCTAAGATGACTAGGGCAACCAAAATCACCCCTGCGGTGATAAGAATTGAGATTAGGTTCATAATTTTTCCTTTTTAAAAAGTAACATATCAATAAGGCGATGATTTGGCTTTTTGTTTATCCCAATCATTAGGATTTTCATTGGGCAAAATCTTATCCATATGATAAACAAAGTTTTCATCTTTTGAATAATAACCGTGCAAATGCTCCCAATTAGGGTTATCCGACCTTGTTATTTTATTTGAAATATAATAAATGTATTTATCATCTTTAATAAAATTAAATTTAGAACAAGGCATGATTTGCACGGTATTTATGTCAATATTTTTAAATTCTTTTCCTTGCCAATAAACAAATTGATTGTCTTTGGCAAAACAAAATCCCAATGGTTTTAATGATTTTGGATTTTGGCATTTTTTTAAAACACGAGCATAATAATAGGCTTGATAATCATCATACGCATAGCCATTATCTAATACCACAAAACTTTTAAAATCGTGATTTTTAACAGGCTTAATGCTACTTTCATATTTAAAATAAATGGCATTTTTATCTTTAATATATCCATAGCCTAATATTTCAAATGTTTCTCGGTCTAATTTGGTTTTTCTCCAAGCCCAATAAATATGCGTTTTATCACGACTAAAAAATGGCGATAAAATCGTGCCATGCTTATCATATTGAACAGTTGGATTGATAAAAACTTCAAAACTATCTACATCGGCATTTTTGTGAAGTCTGCCTTGATGATATACTTTGTCGTCTTTAATTTCCCAATAAACAATATTCATTGTTTTGTCTTTAATTGTTTGATTGGGTAAATTTTTTAATAATGTCCACATAATCAATCAACAAGCACCCCATTCACATTCTTTATCGCCCGAAAATTGACACCCACCTGCGATACCAATAGTACCGTCTCGCCTTGCGTTAGAGTCTCATCGGTATCGGCAAATGCCATGACATAATGCGTCTGCCCGTGCGTGTCTTTAACTCGTACTTGGGCGGATTGGTTGGCGGTGGCATTACCCAGTACAACCACGCCCACACGCCCGACCAGCTCTTTGCTGTCAATGGCGGTTGTCTCATCTTTGGGTAGGATTTTGTATAGCCCTTTGGCAGATAAACGGACAATGGGCAAACTTAAAAACCACACCACAATTACGGCAATGATTTTTGGTAAATAAAATCCCAATAAGCTATATACCACCGACTGAAAAATAAACCCCGTCAAACCAAATACCGCCAAAAACACCACCATAAGCATAAGTAGCGGTATTTTGCCAACATATAGCCAGCTTAAAAAACGGATAAATACGCCCGTATCCACACTCGGGCTGTCAATGCCAATCTCGGCATGAGCTTCGGTCAAACTGTCGGGCAAAAATCCGTCCACCCAATCATTTGCCCCACCAATCATTAATGCCACAATTTCTAGGATAAATAACAAAAACATCAGTGTAATTGCCACACCGAATATAAAGTTTTGGGGTGCAAAAATTAAATCAAGCATGATTATCCTTATAACTAATTATTGGCAATTTTTAATGGAATGGTTAAATAAAAAATAGTTAAATAAAAAATAGTTAAATAAAAACAGGTTTGAATTTAAATAAAAATGGGATATTGTGGGGACGAATCACATTCGCCCAATGATTAAATTCACCCCCACCAAATATTCATTTTAAAAAACAAACCCTATTTCATTTTTAATTGTGCCAACCGCTCGGCAATACGATTATTTCTAGATAGCTCTTCAAGCTCTTTTAGCCCTTGGGCATTGCCATTACCGCTTGTGTTATGTGCCATGCCTGTTTGACGGCTCATGGTGCGGTCAAAAGCATTGGACGCTTTGTCGGCTCGTTGGGCGATTTTATCAAGACTGCTTGCACCAGCCGTCTGCCCATTTGCACCGCTTGTCGCTACGGTCTGCTGGTATTGCTCAATGGCTAGGCTTATCTCACGGCGTTTGGCTTGCAAGGCGATGATAAAGCCTTCTAGCTCTTTTTCTTTGTCGGTGCAGTCGGCAATGGTGTTTTCAAGCACAGGAATGCGTGCCTCAATGTCCATTTGCTCAGCAATGCCCACCTGTGCCAAGTCATCTCGCCCCACATTGACCGCCGTCATGATACTGTCGTTTAGGCTCTCGTGGCGGGTGTTTTCGTCGTTCAGTTTTTTGCTGGCTAGGTGTTTTTGGGCGACCACTTTGCCAAGCTCGCCACGTACTTCATCAATCGCCTTATCAAGCTCACGCAAGTTTTCGTTAAAGGCGACCATTGGGGCTAAGTCTTCGGCTTTGTCTAGCATGGCATGAAATCCGCCACTGACTAGGCGACCGACACGGTAGGATAGGGTTTCGCTCATGGTTTTTTCCTTATGGGTTGGGTTGGGTGTTGGTTTGGCTGTGTTGATTGTGCTGATAAATCAAATTCGCCAACTGTAACGTATTATCCAGCTCGTCCAACACGCTGTCATCATAGCCCGCTCCTTTGCCCGTAACGGCAAGCTGTAACACGCTGTCCATTAGGCGAACCACTCGCCACATCGCCTGTTTTTCAAAATTGACAAGGGCGGATTTGTCACACGTTTTGGGGTAGTCCGCCATCATGGTTGCCACCAAATCGGGCAAAATCTCAAAAATTCTCGCCACAATGTGCGAATGTACACTCAGCTCTTTTTCAAGTGCTAAAATCTCATGGCGAGCGGTGTAAAGCTGTTGCTCGGCAAGCGATAGACTGGTTTCATAATCTTGCCCTTGGGTGTGCAAGGTGCGTGCTTGGCGGAGCAATTCACGGATTTTATCGGACGGTGTATTCGCCCCTTGTATCTGTAAACTGGCAATAAAATCAGCATCTTCTTGGCTAATGCGGACACTTATCGGCACTCGGCTATTACTTGGCGTATTTGGCATACAGACACCTGTATTTATTTTGTATTCATTTGCATACGAATATAATCTATCGTGGACGGTTTGTCAAGTGGTTTTGAGAAAAATTGTTATTTGATAAAATTTTAAACCAATTCTGTTATAATAGCCACTCTTTTACAAAGGAACAACCTTATGAAAACCTTAGGAATTTTGGGCGGAATGTCGCCTGCCAGCACCACCACTTATTATCAAGTCATCAACGACACCGTCAATCACGCCAAAGGGGCAAATACCACCGCCCCTGTGATAGTGTATAGCGTTGATTTTCAAAAGATTGTTGATTGCCAAAGATTGGGCGATTGGCAGACGGCAGGGGAGATTTTGGCGGACATGGCGGTCAAACTACAATCCATTGGAGCGGACGGCATTTTACTTGCCACCAATACCATGCACAAGGTTGCCCCTGCCATTGTTCAGGCGATAAATGTGCCGTTTTTGAGCATTATTGACGCCACCGCCCACGCCATTTGTGCCAAAGGTTTTGATAAAGTAGCACTGCTTGGGACGGCATTTGTCATGGAGCAGGATTTTTATAAAAATGGCTTGGCAAGTTTTGGTATTGACTGCCTTGTGCCGAGCGACAGCGAACGGGCGGACATTCATCGCATTATTTTTGATGAATTGTGCGTGGGCGTGATAAAAGACAGCTCAAAACAAACTTATCTGAACATCATCAACCGCTTAAAAGAACAAGGGGCAAAAGGCGTGATTTTGGGGTGTACCGAAATCGGTTTGCTTATCGGACAAGATGATTTGGATTTGCCTGTGTTTGATACGGCATATTTACACGCACAAATGGCGGTAGAGTTTATTTTAAAAGATTGAAATATAAAATTAAAAAAGGGCAAACGATAATTGAACCGCACCCCAAAAGTTAGACACACTAACCTTTGGGGTGCTTTTTATGG
>ERZ1023466.45-NODE-45-length-58319-cov-26.921804_pt1 | contig 58319 bp, 76 predicted proteins | sample MGYA00380530_ERZ1023466 | MGnify/ENA primary metagenome ERZ1023466 (study PRJEB33173, sample SAMEA4830336) | metagenome | study: EMG produced TPA metagenomics assembly of the PRJEB25223 data set...
GCTCGCACCTCAAATTCAGCCTGACTCAACTTCTGATTTAGTTTGTTCTGCGTGTCTGTCTCAAGGCTCTTCACAGATTGCCGGATATTTTCAGCAGTCACATTGAGTGAACTGATATCGGCTTTAGTTCTAAGGCCTTCAGTCAGACGATTCACACCAGCTTCGAGTGAATCAGCACGCTGCTTAAAGTTGGATTCGACTACTGAGACACGGTCTTCTTGGTCTTCATACGCTGGTTGATAGGCTGGAAAATAATTACCAACCGATAACATAGCGTTCTCAATGACGACCTGCAGACCAGCAGGAAATCCATAATTAGTACCAAAACGAATGAACACATTATTAGTCTGATAGTCCTCAGAAGAACTAGACAAGTCAATCGTAAACTCAAAATGTTGGCGTTCGACAGTTCCACCTTTAAAAATTAAGTTTCTGTAGGCATACCATGGATGAGCACTAAAATGCACCATAGCAGGCATGTCATTTACTAGGGCGACAGGGAAAGTCACATCAAAAGATATGCGAACATAATCACGCTTGAACCTGTCACTGTTCTTCCAGAAATCAGGAACTATGAATGTTCGATAGTCGTATACCGCTTGACCTCCTGTTGTGAACGTTCTTGAACGTGAATTCCTGAAGTAATTCCGTGAACTACCTGCCTGCACACTCGCAATCCGACTAGCCAGCTCCTCAGCTGTTTGCGTGAGTTCTGACTTGCTGGCTTTACCATTGGCCAAGTTGGTCAGTTCTGACAGTCTACGAGTCGTCGTCTCCTCATACGTCGCTTGCGCTGACTTCACGCCAGCCAGTTCATTTTTAGTCCGGCTAAGTGCTTCAACTTGCTTGGCAATCTCAGTTTCAGCCTGTGCTTGCTTCTGTCGAATATCATTCGCGATAGTCCGTTTCAGGGCATCCAAGTCACCCGACAGAGCCGTTTGTGCGCTCGTAGTCTGCGACTTAAACGCTTCAAGTCTAGCAACAGAATCCAGCTCAATCCGCTTAGCTTCCTGTGCAAGCAGGGTACTTGCGCCAGCCAGTTCATTTTTAGTCCGGCTAAGTGCTTCAGCTTGCTTGGCAATCTCAGCTTCAGCCTGTGCTTGCTTCGGTCGAATATCATTCACTATAGTCCGTTTCAGAGCGTCTAATTCACCCGACAGAGCTGTTTGTGCGCTCGTAGTCTGCGACTTAAACGCTTCAAGTCTAGCAACAGAATCCAGCCCAATCCGCTTAGCTTCCTGTGCAAGCAGGGTACTTGCACCAGCATTTCGCAAAGCTTCCTCAGCCTTGCGCTTAGTTTCTTTCAATGGCCCGTTGTCAAAGCTATTAAAGCGCTGATTGATAGTATCAGACAGTTCTCTCTTGACTTCTTCAGCTCTGGCTTTGGCCAGTTCTACTTGATCGTTAAAGTCTTTTTTGATTTTGTCGACCTTTTGGTCAAAATCTTTATCTGCTGCTTCAATCTGCGCTTGGATTTTCGCTTCAATGTCATCTTGTTGCTTAATATGCTTGGTAATCGTACCCTCGTAAGAATACTGAGTATCGTTTCCAGCCTTACTATCTGCGCTGATACGCCCTCTCAGACCACCTTTAAAAGTAAAGCTCTGACTTAACACAGGAACTTTAAAAGTCTCTTTCTTGTTGGTCTGAATGGTTACCCACTGCCCGACCTCAAGCAGTAAATGCCCTTGGTAGTTGAGATTATACGGATAGTAAGTTAGGTTTTTCAGTTTGTAATACAGGTCATTTAAAGCGCTCTGGGTCATGAAGACATTGTCCAGTTCCAAAGACCGGCCTGTCTTCATACCGACCGTCAGAGACTTCTTGTCCGTCTTACAAGTGATACCAGCTATCTGATACTCAATCTCACTCTTGGTCAAGCCATGCAAGAAGTAACTGTCAGCGTTGATCGTGATATTGGACTCAGTCAAATCACGGATTTCCATCTTGCCTTCTCTGTTGAAGAAACAAGACATCCCAATCATCTGAGTCATAGCGCTCAGCATATCCCTAAAGGAAAGTTTCTTACCCTCAGGAACTTGCTCAATATGATAACGCATCGCGCTGATTCCGAAATAGTCATTCGCTAACTCAATGCCTGTTTTCAGGCAGATTTCCTGAATAACCTCTCGTACTTCAGCTGGGAAATGCAAGTCCGTCACGTACTCACGATTGAGCTTAAACATACCGTCCATAAGTTCAAGCGTGGTAGTGTTTCGGTTTCGGTCAATCTCAATATCGTTGATGAAGTATTCCCCCATCTTGACCCACTGGTAGGTATCCCCAACCAGTAGACCAATCTCAGGGTGCAGGGTATCCAGCTTATTGAACGTGGTAATGATATTGGTAAAGGTAATTTTACCGCTACCAGCGCAGGTTCCACCAGGCTTATAAGTATCGCCCTTAATGTAGCCATACTCAAAACTAGCCTCTTTGATATCCCGTGAAGCATAATCACCAACACGAATAGCCAGCGTCCTTTCCTTGGCAAACATGGCTCTGTCAAATTGTCGTCTAGTTAAAGCGTCCATTTTCTTACCTCTCTACCAGATTAAATTTAGCGCCAGACCAAGGTTTAAACTTCTCAGTAAAGGTATAGCTAGGAGCTGTCCTATCACCGACATAGAAAGTCTTTGTGACTTGGCCATCCATGGGGTCTGGATAAGATACCTCAAAAAATTCAGATGATACAGCATGTAAAAGCTGACTTAATTCTCCCTGAGTCATCATACCCCATTCACAGTCTAGTTTGCGTTTGGTCGTGATACGGTCACGCACCATGTCGCCATTGGCATTACGCCCTGTCTCTCCATCGATATCTTGAATACCGACTTGAAAAGATTTGGGAGGCTTCACAGCCACCCCATTGATTGTCAATTGTGCCATTTAACCTCCTAAATCTTGAGCAAGGTTTGACCTGCTCGTTCATGTTCCTTGTTTATTTCTTGGATGGCTACCCGTCCGAACTCATGGCCTGCGATTTGGATAACGATGTCGCCGTCGCCAGAGAATCCACCTTGTGGACTAACACCAGCCATGGCATTTACTACCGCACTGCTGACTACTCGTCCAAGTGTTTGGATAAATCCTGTATTTTCAAGTGGTACGACCGCCTCTTTACCAGCTTCACCAATCATGGCGATTGTTGGACTATCGACGATACCACCACGGGCAAGACGAGGGAGGCTAACTGTGCTTACACTACCAACCCATCCTAGACCAGGTAAGTTTCTGACAACGCCTAAAACTCCATTAATCATTCCGATGAAGCCATTGACTACATTTTCAATCGTTCCAAGAACCGCATTAACCGCACTCTTAAACGCTCCACCTACTGCCTCTCCGACCATCTGACCAGCATTTACGAAGATACTTTTAACAGTATCCCAAACGCCTTTAAAGAAGTCGCCAATAGAACTAAAAGCATCTTTTACTGCGTTGTAAGCATTAGTGAACATCTCACCAAACCAGTTTGAAACACTGGATAACGCATTAGTCACATCTGCCCATCTCTCGCCAAACCATGAACCTAGTTTGCTAAAGATGTTTGTTAAGCCAGTCCATGCTTTTTGGAACATGTCAGTAAACCATGCCCCGATATTAGCCAACGCACTAGTCACATCTGCCCAACGTTGTCCGAACCATGAGCCGATTGGTGTGAAGATATTAACGATAGCGTCCCATGCACCTTGGAATACACCAGAGAACCACTCTCCGATGCCAGAGAATATGTTTACAATGGCGTCCCATGCTTGCTGGAATTTCTCGCCAAACCATTGACCTATCGGCTCAAAGATTTCTTGTAGTTTCGTCCATAGACCGCTGAAAAATTCGCCAATCGCTTGACAAATACCACTGATAAAATCACATAGTCCTTGCCATGCAGTTTTAGCAAACTCAACAACAGTGTCCCAGTTTTGATAGAGCAAAACACCAATAGCAATTAAGGCTGCGATTGCTGCAATAATCCATGTTATTGGACTTGTCAAAACTGCTAACGCTGCATTAAAAGCCCATGTTGCAGCTGTAGCGACTCCTGTTGCAACAGAATGTGCAAATTTCGCCGCGGTTGCTAATCCCATTTTCGCTGCATGAGCAGTCCATGCTAGAGCTGATTTACCAAGTTCTAAAGCAGTTTTTCCTAGCTGTGCAATTGTTTTACCTGAATTGACCACAAAATCTTTTGCATATAAGGTGTTCAAATAGATTGTTTCACCAAAACTGACCAACTTATCAAATGTCAATGCTTTAATAGCAAGACCTAGATTCTTAATCCCTCCAACAATCAAAGAGACCTTACTACCTAACAAGCTGAATGCTCCTGCAAGTCCTCCAGCTTGTTCTGCCCATGATAAGAAATTAATCGTTTGCCAAGTTGTTATCAAAGCTACGATAGGTTCTTTGTTTTCTTTACACCAGTCAGAAAAAACGGTGAAACCATCTGCCACTAACTTAATAGCATCCGCCAATAGTCCCAAAGTGGCTAAAAGGCCACCTCCTAATAAATCTGAAATTCCTTCAATACTAACACCGAATACTCCTGATAAAAACTCAGCAAAAGGTTGCCAGGAATTCTCCCAGAGAATCTGAATAATGTCAATTAGCCCATTAAAAGCATTAGCAATAGAGTTAATAGCAGGGACTACATGTTCATCATAAACACGACTTAAGCCATCGCCAAATTTGTTAACAGACCTTTCAATGCTCTCAAATACAGGCGCAACAGTATCTAATAAACTTTGGAAGACTGATGAAATTTTAGGAGCGCTTGTCACAACGACTTTTTCAAAACCTTTAAACAAACTTCCTGCTAATTTACTACCAACTTCAACAATGGTAGATGTCAAACTCAACAGAGTTGACACAATAGCGCTACCGATACGAACCGCACCAGTTGAGGTAATGACGTCGTAGAAAGCACTAGAAAAGTCCTGAGCTATGTTTCCTACTGCCTCGGAAAGGTTACCAACATTATCAAACAAAGCGACTAGCGCCCTGATAATGCGTTCTTTTTGCCTTCCAAGGCCATTTGCAATACTTTCGGCAAGGAAAACACCGATACCTAGCCCGATAGTGGTTATTGAGCCTGTCACTTGCCCTAAAGCATAAGCAATTTTCTCAGCCATTCGGTTAAAGGCATTCACAACCCTTGGGTCAGTGGCGATTTCTCCCATTGTCTTAGCTATTTGGTCTAAGGCAGTCTTAATGCGTTTTATACCTTCTGGTCTAAATGCTGCATCAAAACCTTTCTTGAAGAGGTCAAACAACCCTTTGAGCTTATCTCCAAGACCATCAAAAATGCTCTTGAATTTGTTGTCCATGTCGGTCAACTCGACTTCTGGCAAGATGTCTTTGAAAGGTCCGCCACCGCCTCCCTTTCCTTTACCACCTTTGCCACCGCCTCCAGAACCGCCTGCATCGTCGTCTTTTGGTTTTTGCAAGATGTTAATCTCATCAAATCCCAAAAGACCTAGCAACTCTTTAGCAGCTTTCTTAGCGTTTTTGGCGGAGTCTCCAAGATTGTCAGCAAGTCCTCCTGCTGAATCTCCAGCATCGTCTACTGCGTCAGCAAGGTCTCCTGCTCCGCCTGCAGCGTCTTTCATGGCGTTACCCATGTCTCCAACTGCTCCACCAACACCATCTTTCACTGTTGCTTTCTTGTTGAACATCAAAGCGATAAACTCAGCGAGTTTAGCCGTCACGTTCTTCAAAACCATAGCAAAAGAGTTCAAGACAGGCATAATGGCATTGATAATCGGTAACATAGAGTTACCAAGGTTCAATGCTGCGTCCTTCATCAGCGACTTAAACAGGCTGATACGACCATTTACAGAATTAGACAAGGTATTCCCATACTTGGCTGTAGCCTGTTCCAGGATAGCCATAAGGCGGATTTGTTGCTGGGTTTGGTAGTCTAATTGTTGCCAGCTTTGTCCGTTTGCGAACTTCTTAAAGGCTTCAGTGGACTCAATCATAGCCACATTGACGTTGATTCCTAGATCCTCAATCGCTTCGGTGTTCCCTAGCAAACCTGAGCGAATCCGCTCCATAACGTCTGTAATCGTGCGCCCTGAGCCTTCAGCGACAACTGCCGACGTCTGCAACATCTTAGCAGTATAAGCGCTTAGCTTATTGGTGTCTTTGATAAATCCAGAAAATAGGTTTGAGTAGACTGCACCGTAGTTGGTAGCCTCACCCACACCCATATTCATAGCGTTGGCGTTATCGTTAACCCATTTTAAGAAAGATTGCGAACTCTCGCCCATCTGGCGCTTGATTTGGTTCATAGCCGCTGACACTTCAAGAGCAGTCTGCGTTGAATACATCCCAACATCAAGTAATTTCTTACCAAGGATTGCAAAACCAGCGAACTTAGCTAGCTTACCAAACGCACTACCGATAGAGTTCGACTGTTCACGAACTTTGGCAGTGGCATTCTTCACTTGGTCAGATGTTCCTTTGACCTGATTCTCGACTTCTTTCATCTTCTTCCTGAAAGGCGCTATCTCAGCGTCAATCATGACTTTCAATTCATCAAGAGTTGCCATTTACTTCCTCCTTCCTTTTTCGATTATGTCTCTCTGCAAAATCACGCATCCGTTCCTTATGCAACAAAAGCGCTTGTCTCTGTCGTTCCAGTTCTACCGCTTGTTGTTCTTCTACAAATAACTCAGGCGCATACTCCCAGAACTCAACAATCTTAGCGTCATTGGACAGTAATAAAGAAACGTGATTGGAAATCATCTGCGAAAGTCTGTATGAGTCAATAATCTTCTCTTTACGCTCTTGGGTTTTGACACGGTTGTAGCTTTCTATCATTTCCCTGATTTCAAGCACCGTCAAATCCCAAAAATCAAGAGGCTTGCCCCCGATGTCCAAAAACATAGGATAAAGCCTCTCAATAATCTGAGTTACCGTTAAGATTACTTGACTACTGTCATTTTCTTCTTGGAAGTTTTCTTGTCCTTGCTTCCTCGTGGAGTAAAACCCGATACTTCAAAGAGTGGCATTAAAACCTCTGTCATGAATGTTGTTTGGTCTCCACCATTGTCCACGTATTCATCGTATAGGTCGTAGACATCTTCAAAGGAATACCCATGTTCATACTGCTGCAAGGCTCCATGAACTAACAACAGCATAACTTTCAAAGGCGGTAAAGTGAACTCTTCGCCAGCTTCAGGCATGAAAATCTTTAGCAAGTTCATGCCGATTTTTTCTTCCACAGTTGCAGCTTGATGAGATGTCAAACGTAGCTTCAACTCTTTTTCGTCAGTAACTTTCCAAGTTGTGTATTTTAACGCCATTTAATTAACCTCCAACACCGTCTGTAAATTCCAACTCTGACTGCAAGGCAATCTTAAGTGTGAACTCGATAACGGCATTGACACCGCCACCGCCAAGCTTAACAGATACTTGACCTTCAAATTTAACCTTAGTCCCGTCTGGATATGTTTGCTCAAAGTAGAGTTTTTTCTTGTCATCCGCTGCCTTACGCAATACACGATAAGGAGCAGTTGCGCTTGAATTATTATAAGAGAACTTGTACTCAAGTTCTCCTACGTCCCCAATACCAAACTCGTACTTCTTAACTTTATCTTCAAGAGTAGTATTTTCTACTTTTTCGAGTTCAATACCAAACTCTGGCACTTCTTTCAATCCAACAAGTTTAGTATAAGTTTCTTTAGATTCGCCATAAGATAGCGTAATTCCATTTGCTAACATGTTTAATTCTCCATTCTAAATTGAAAAACAAGCTCTGAGTGTAAATCAACGACACCTTCAAAACGCATAACCTTATGTCTCAAATGAGACGGGTCTGGAACGTCTTGGCAGTCAGTTCTTCGCAAACCTAAAGACTCAAAAATCTGATTGATTTTAACAGCTAACTCACTAGTGCTGGTATCATCAAAGATATCCACCTTATAGCGGATAGATGATTTTTGTTCCTGGTCATCAAACCAATCACCCGGCTTGTTTTGTTCTTCTAAAAAAATAACGACTGGGAAAGTCTCCCAATCGCTAGGATAAGTATCAGTCACATTATCTGCGACCTTTTGCAATTCTTTATAAATAACAGGCTTGATATTAATCATTTTATTTGTTCTCTTATCTTTCTACGGACATAATTCGAAATATTCTTAGACACACGCTCTTGATTGTCTCTCAAAGCTGGATAAAGATAAGGCTGGGCAGGTTGACCATACATCTTGTAGAACTCCCCAATTTTTTGAAAATGGTAAGGTCCTACATTGATTTGGTCTTCATGCACATACCACGGATTAGACTTATAAGTGACGCTGACCTCTGGAGAGATACCCGAATGGCTAGCTTGTCCTATTGGCCCTGTCCCAAACTCAACGTAAGGAGCGTATTTAAGATTGGTGTAAACCTCGCCTATAGCCTTATCTCCGTCCATTTTTGCCCTAGTTTTGATACTAGTTATAAGCTCTCCATCTCTCGCTGGTGCGAGTCTTCTTGCATCTGCTTGGACAACCTTTATAGTAGCATTGTGTACCGCACGTAAGACGATATCCTCGCCAGTTTTTTTACTAGCCAATCGTCTACATTTAGCTATGAGCCTATCTGCCCCTAGTAGCCCTGACACGCTCTAACTCCAAAACTTGATGATGTGTGTAGACCTTTTTAGAAATAACCCTGTGAGTCACTTCTGTCTGGCTATCGATACACACACCATCTTTCACTTTGATTGTAGCTGACTTGTTGGCATTTGCGTTCAAAATATCATTGACACGCTCGCCATACAATTCAGACTGTAACTTGCTACTAGCTGGCCACAACTCAAGACGGATTGTCTCAGCTTCCTTGACATATCCTTCTTTTGCGACACCTTCCTCAGTGACAGTCTTTTCAAACCGTCGCATTGGATAAGGTTTCAGTCTACTCTGCTTCAAAAACATGGCCTGCCACCCTTGCTAGCCTGTGCATGCGTATTCGCTGTAGAAGACCCGTAGACAGGCCTTTTTCTCCGTAGACTACTGCTATACCACCTTCGGTTCTAGAACGCTCTCCTTCCGCTCCTGAGCGGTTGTGGAGCTCGATAGCAACCTCAGGTATCAAAAGACTTAAAGCAGGTGTCAAAGATGTGCGATTAGTCTCTGACAAGATAAGATTTGTAGCTCTTGTTTGGAGCAACATGAGAAGCTGAGTATCTTCTTCGCCTGTTAATTTCTTCAGCAACTCTATAGACATTTCAATCCTCTTCTAAGAACTCAGGTTCAGGGAGGATTTTCTCAAGAACATCTGAGATAGCGACACCGTTGCTGGCAATATTGTCAGCCAGCTCAGCATAGCGCTCCTCAGTAATCTCAAGTTCCTCTCCTGCCAGTCGTTTCACATTTGATTCCCAATCATAGAAATCTTGTTTGATTTTAAATTTCACTTTTTAGTTCCTCCAAAACTTCTACAATTTCGGCTTTTGTCAACTTATAAGCGCCTGCTACACCTGCTTCTTTCGCTAGATCCTTCAACTCTTCTAGAGTTTTATTCTCTAAATCAGAATACTGGTTAACCTGCTCTTCTTGAATATAATGACGTCGTAGCAATAAACTCATATCGTCACCTCTTACGCGCCACCGAATTTTACAACTCGTGTAGGGTCGTAAAGGTAAACGCCGTAGTGTTCATCACCTGTGATTACGGTAGTCTTCTTCAAGATATCGCGGTCTGTTTCGATAGCCACATCACGTTTAAGCAAGATAACAAAAGCTCCATATTTGTTAGCGTCGTCTGTCTGAGTTTGACTTGGTGACACTTTAACAAGGAAGCCTTTACCTTCATCAACTTTTTTAGAGCGCACGATTTGCACACCATCAACTTCACCGAAGGTTCCAGAAACAACCATATTTGCTCCAAGCTCTGAACCTTTAATCCATTCTTTTGCTACTGCAGTTTTTAGCTTAGTAGCATCTTTAGGGTTGATGATAGCAACATACTGTGCATCTTCTTCGTCCTCAAAGATATCTAGAGCTTTATCGATTGCCTCAAGAGTTGTTGGAGTTTCTGTAATATGTTGTGTTGCAGTTTTAGCTACCGCTACCAAATCATTATCGATCTTGTTGGCAATAGCTAAACCAAGCTGGTAAGTCGCTTGACCTAGTGGGTCACCAAGACCTGACAAAAGAGACTCATCGGTAATTTCATAACCTTTACCTGCTTTTTTGATGGTCATAGTAGTCTTTTTAGTAGTCAATTGGTCTGGCGTAATTGCTTGGCCTTCTTCAATTTCAGTAGCGTCTCCTGCATACTCCCATGCTGGCACTGTTAAAGTGCTACCTGGTTGACCTTCAAGCTTTGTCTCTACATACGCTAGCGGTGTAAATTTAATCAATTTAGGTAATTTAGCGGCTACCATATCCGCCATTACTTCTGGATTAACCATAGTGGCTAATTTAGTTTGTCCTGCTGTCATTTTCTATTATCCTTTCAATTTCTTATAAAGCTCTGGGTTCTTTTGATAGAGCTCATTTCGACTCTGATAACCCATACGAGCAAATTCTTCTTTTGTGATACCGTCACTATCGACTGGCGCTTGTTTCATTGGAGCTCCGCCTTTTAGTTTTTCTTGAACGCCTTTTTGCACGGCTTGCTCCCATGATTTCTGCAATACAGCGACAGACTGCGATACCGTCTCTGCGCTTGTCAAATCAACCACGTTCACTAACTCAACAGGTAAGTCACGTTCACTTAGCATTGCTTTAGCTTCTGCGGTCAATTCTTTACGAGCAATAGCCTTTTCACGGTCAGCTAGTTCTTGCTCACGCTGATCCAACTGATATTTCTGTTTCTCGTCAGCGTTCATCTTGGCAAGTTTCTTGGCTTCGTTTTCCTTGGCTTCTTGCTCAGCTTCCCATTTAGAGCGCTCGGCAGATAGCATCTTACCGATTTCAGCACGAGTGAAAGTTCGTTCGTGCTTTTCTTCCTGCACTGAATCAACATTTCCTTGAGTGTCGACAGTCTCAGTTGATTCAGTAGATACAGTTGCATTGATTTCTTCTGACATAATTGTCCTCCAGCGATTACGTCGCCACTCGATAATCTCGCTTTACGTCCGGCGACGGAACAGTACAGCTTTTAATGTCATCGGCACAGTTTGGACAATATAAAAACCGTACGGGATTCCATACGGTTAGAGCATAAGAAAACCGCCTCGATTTCGATGCGGTTAATTTTTATAGTTTAATTTCTTCAATTTTTGCACGTTGTTCTAGAATTCTTAAATAATTCCACATGGTTGAACGCTGACCTTTTAACAAATCAATCGGACATTTAGATTCAAACTCTAGTTGCCCTTTTTCGTATTTCCCAATCATCATATCTAACTTCTGGAATCGTTCTTTCAATTCGTAGTATTCTTTTTTAAATCTTTCTTTCCATTCTTCCATTTTTCTGTTCCTTTCTTTACACCTTTAATTATTCCGCTGATTACGGCCATAATAATAAATATTAACAACAAAAATACCAACCACCCAAAGGCGATTGATACCCAATCCCATATAAACATGTTTTCACTCCTTTTAATGTCACAATCAATCAACTTCATACGATAATGAATGAATGTCGGTTAATATTTTAGGTAGTAACTCAATCGCGCTGAACGTATCCGCCCCATAAATATTTAACTCTAATTTCACTGTCGCTGAGTCATTTTCGCCTGTTCCTGAAAATTCTACGTTAGTTATCCCAATTCTTGCTGTGTCCATTTTCAATCCTTTCTGAGTACAAAAAAAGCACTAAACGATTGTTTAGTGCACAGATAGGCAGGACTGTCGGGGCTCCTGCATTTCTCGACCCACTATAAGTGGCGCGTTGGTGACAGATTCTCAACCTCTATCTTTACCAAGAGTATAGCATTATTTTCCCTTTTTGTAAAGCGTCGACATATTTTTTTCATTCTTTTTAACTTGACGAATCCCCACCTTGTTAAAGTGAATGACTAGCATTTCATCTCGTGGCACCATCACCGCTTCCATAATGACCTTATCTTTGTTAGGTATTTTTACATATGAAATAATTGATTTTTCAACCCTCTCTGAATTATCTAGAATCAAATAAGGTTTTTGAACCGCCTCTTTTATTAACATAAATTCATCTAAGGAATACTGTTGTCCATGTCTCACTAATGAAGTAGCTAAACTACTAACATCTATATAAGCAGAACTTACTCCTATCAATTTTGCTATATCGCTCGAAAAATTACCTAATTCATATTCAGATTCTAGCAAGTCTACAAGTTGTTCTTTCGATAATCCACCCCTCCCAATTTCATCCCATGCGTTACTAACATCAGAAAACAATTTTGGGGTATTATATCTTGAAACGGTTTTGTCACTTTTCTTATAATCTTGTATTTCATTTTTTACATCTTTCGCAACATACTTGCTATACCACTCTTTATAAGTCATATCGGCAGGCACGTACTCAACTTTACCTGTCTCTGGATTCCTTGCTCTGCGCTTCAACTTGCTGTAGTCTGCGTCCTCATCGTATCCGACAGTAGTAGACCTACACCAAGGGTGCATAGGCGGACAATTGACACCAGGGACAGCCTTATCCCTATCATAGACCTGATTGTCATGCTCCTGACAAATGCGTGATGTACGCTTGTCTAAGACGGCCACAAAGATATACTTCTCTATATCCGCTTCCTCATAGTTGAGTAGCTCCATTTGGTTATGAAAAAAGGCTGATTCTGTCCGAACCAAACGCCTTGCATCGTTCTGCCCCACATTGAACCGCTCAGCAATTGCTTGTGCAGTTTCTCGTGTATCTCGGCCTGTCATAAGGCTTATGAGTAATTCATCTTTTATGCTTGATGTAAGCTTCCCTGTATTCTTCCAGATGTTTGTTGAGTACGTACTTCCATCTCCTACCCAACTGAAAGACTGTAGATGTTTAATCTCGCTCTCAGGAAGCCCAGAAAAGCCGTATGCTAGTCCTGTCTGCTGCTGCAGGTCAAAGGTAGCCTTGTAGTAACTATCCTTCATCAGGTCGCTATAAAAGGCGTCTGAGCCTGTCTTTTCTGAATGATAGATAGATTCACGCATACGGTCTAAATCATCACTCAAACGTTCTAGACGCTTCATACGGAAAGAATAAGCCGGACTATCTAAGTCAGCCAGTAGTCTTTGAATATTTGGATCATTCGGTCTTGCTTCAAGCACCTTACGAAGTTCATTCAAGTCTTTCTTGTCTTTCATGTTCTTCAAGACTTGTCTAGCGTCCACCTGACTTAGACCATAATCACGTTGGAACTTATCAAAAATCTTATTGACTTCCTTATCCAAGTAAGTCTTGGCTTCCTGATAGACCTTATCGAACTGGTCTGCCTGCTTTTCGGCCTTGTCCATCTGCTGGTAAATCAGATTGGCTTTCCTCTTCGCCCAATACTCCTGATTCTTCATCCTCTACCTCGTCTTCGGGTTTCGTGTTGTCTTTGTTGAACATCGGCATGTCTTCCATGTTCTTCTTTTTCTCTTCTTCCAAGGCTTCCAGCTCAGCGTCAGGGTCTTCCACAAACGGCAAGAGAGAAATAAGCTGTCTATTGGTCACTTTGCCTTCCAAATTGTTCACAATCTGAGAGATTTCTAACAAGTTCTTAGGCAAACCACGACTGAATTGTGGAACGATTGAATGAGACTCTAAAGCAATCTGCTTCATGCCTAAGTAATGAGCAAAAATCGCAATACGCTGACGCAATCCTCGCTTATAGTTCGCTTCCTTGGTCTTAGTAATCATCTCAAGGCCCATCAGCTTAAATTCCATGGCTACGCCTGATGTATTCCCTGCGAAATTCTCATCAGTCAAATTAGGCACATGGCTAAATGTGTAGATGTCCTCTTTAAGAGCTGTACGCAAGATTTCAGTAGCACTTTCGTCCAGCGTATTCTTCAAGAACTCAGCCCTTGCACTATCGCCCGGCAATTCCAAAAGACCTTCTTCAGAAAGAATCTTCATTGCTACCTTAGCGTCTTCTGGAGTGTCTGCTAACTGCGTGCCATACAAGACAAGTATAGACTCTACAGCCTGTTCCTTATCATTGACACGATTCCCCATCAAGGAATTATAAGCGTCTATCAAGCTAATTTGTTGCTCATAGTCACCAATTGCAAAGTGATTGTTGCGATACTCGATAATTGGGATTTGACCAAGGTTGTGAGGTGTTGCCTCCTCGCTCTGAGTTGTTCCTGAATCTGTACTTCTCAGCACCATGTGATAGTGCAGATTTTCGGTAAAGACCTCAGCCTGGTGCTTGGTAGTGTCTTTCGTATCGTCTTTTACTTCATAGTAATAGACCGCAAACAAAGGCTTCCGCTCAATACTATCATCGTAGACCATGAAAGTATTCTCCGGATCAATACTAGTTGAATCCAACTCAGCCATACCCTCTTTAGCATAGATGTACTCGTAAGCACGACCATAGATAGCCATGTTCAAAGCATTCTGAGCATCTACTTGGTCAATCTCAGCACCATCAAAGGCTGTAAGTAGTTCATCGATATCACCGTCAGCAGTATTGTTATACTTGATAGGATTGCCCATAAAATAGCCCGTAGCCGTGTCTGCGATATCCTTGGCATGATTGGCTACCGTCTTGTAATTAGGTGCGTTCACGTTGCGTCTCGTGTGTTCTAAGATAGCATGCTCACCCAAATAGTAGCTTTTAAGCTTCTTCAAATGCGAGCCTTCAGTGCTATGTATCGTTATCAATTTGTAAATCAGGTCTTTCTTCAAAGAACCCTCATCATATCCATCCCGTGGATAGGTTAAATATTGGTACATGTCTTTCCTCTCTATAGACCATAATCAGAACGTCTGCGGACGGTTGCTTTCCCACCTTCGATACATTGAAGGCTGTAACGCAAAGCGTCCATCAAGTGGTTGTTTTTATCCTCTGGTTTATTCAACCAGTTGCCTTCTTTATCTCGCTGGTAGCAGTAACTATAAAATTCATCCATGATGTTTTTACAATCTGGATGCACATAAATAGCGTATCCTTGCAATTTGGATACACCTGCCATAATACTATCCTTACCTTTCCGACTCTCTTTTATTCTAGATATGCCATGTTCTGACCTGAGCTCTTCAATCAGTCGTAATTCAGCGCTATCAGCAATGATTTGTGAGCGATGATAACCTTTGTCCTTTATCATCTTCGCAACTTCTTTGGTTATCAATCCGACTTTATACGCCTCATCAAAGACATAAATCTCTTTCGTCGTGTCATTTATCAACGAACAACACAAAGCGGTTGGATCGTGAGTAAAACCAAAGTCAAGACCGATACATAACTTATTAGCTGAATCTCGTAGCAATTCATCCTTATCGAAATCCTTGACGGTCACGTTCTCATAGATTAAACCTTCAGCAACTCCCCATTCACCATCACAAACGATTCTAGCACGTCTGGGGTTCGTATGATACAAATCCTCATAGCGTTTGATATCGACTTCATCAAGCCACTCATTGCATTTGTAAGTGGTTGTAGTAGCGAATGTGTCAGCCCGTCTCGTCTCTTCATCGAAGAATACACGCTTGAGCCAATGCCTCTCATTCCACGGGTTAAATGTGACTGTGATTTGTTTAAAGAAATCAGGTACATCTAAGCTACCACGGATAGACTCAACAACCGTGCTGAACTTGTCTTCAGTCTCAATTTGATATGCTTCCTCGAACCATGCCCAACAAAGACTGCCGACATCGACCGTGATAGATGTGATTTTGAGTTCATCATCCAAACCACGGAATAGGATTTTTTGACCAGTCGCTTTTATGGTTATTTCAGGCAAAGACTCGTTAAATTTAAACAAATGAGTCACACCCAACACATTACACGCCCATTTAAAATCCGTATAAGTTGATTGCTTGTTGGTATTCGAGTATCTACGAATAACAAGCAAGTTGGCCCAGGAATATTTCAAAAGACGGACAACATAGTTTAAAGCGGTTGTCTTGGACTTCTTCGAACCACGGGACCCTTTGACTACACGATAAAGACTTCTTGAGCGCCAGAACTGTCCGTACCCAGCTCCTACTGTCTTAGGTAAGTCAACGACAATATCGTTTTGCTTAATCTGGTATGTCTGACTCATTTGCAAACACCACCGTCCCAGAAACGTCTGCCTCTACTTTGTCTGTCCAAAGCCTATGACGTTTTCCTAATAGTTCGGCTGCCTTGATTCTGTCTTTTGCTCCAACATTAATATCCGTAATCGTTTGACCCAATTCTCCGATGCTTATCAAAGTCTGTTCTTGTGTCTCTCCTCGCATTACCGAGGTTAGATAACTAAGGACTTCTTGCTGGTCTGCGATTTTTTCAGAATCAAGCTGTTTCAACCGTTCATCTATATAACTTTTAATCTTAGGATTCTTTAGTAACTTATGTCCTTCAACGCCTGCCACTCTATCACTAGAAACACGATAACCTGCTTTCTTATAGGCTTCCGTCGCATTACCTGAGATGATGTACTCATCTGCAAATCTCTTTTGTTTTATTCTCAATCCACTCAATTTTCCATCACCACCTTTCAAACAATCAAAAAAGCCACACGATGTGCGACCTTCTTGCAAGGCGACTACTACCTTGCGTGCGTATTAAATTTTGACTTCTTTTTTATTTTTTGTAGTCTTTAAAACCTCTGAGGGAATCAAACCCTCTAGCTTATAACTTATCCGGAATATAATTAGCTACGCAATCATGCGAGGTCCAGTCGCTTCCGCAACCATTTTTAAGTTAATGAGTGATAGGAGTTAATGAGTGATATGTGAATCCCCACCCAGAAGATTTAACTCATTCTGGGACACAAACACTCAAAGGAGAGTGTGGGATTTGAACCCACGGACCGCACATAGGCGATCACCCGTCTAGCAAACGGGCGCATTCAACCTGACTCTGCCAACTCTCCATGTCAGGGAAGGCTCACTGCCTTACCCTTAATTCTTGATGATACTATAATAGCACGATTGTTAGACCAGTGCGCTTCAACCTAGTTCACATTAGTTCACATTAGTTCGCTTTTATCAACTACAACACCCAATTCACGGATTGCATCTTTCTTCTTTTTGTAAAAAGTGGTCTTGCTGCATCGTAAAAATTCAATCATATCATACACGTTTGCTTTCTGAATATACACCATCCTTAGAATTGTTCGACTTGCAGGCTTAGGCATTTTATCAATCAATTTACTGAGCTCAATTCTGCGCTGGATAGCTTCAGCAGTTGCTTGCTTTATGTACTCTTTCAAGGGAGCTTGCATGCTAAAAATATCGATGTAACGTTCATCTAATCGAACCTTCTGACCACCTTGAACCTTATCCATTCTCATTTTAGGACTAGAAAGCAAACTAGCTTCAAGATTAGCAAGCTCGTCTATTCGACTCTGTATCTCTTCATCCAAATTCTGTAGTTCATCAAGTAACTCTTTAGCCTTGTTCACTCTCTATCTCCTTTTGTGATATAATAATATTATTGAGATTATAGCTGAGGCAGAGAGTGTCTTGGCTTTTTTATCGCACAAATTCGTTGACCAGGTCACGGATAAAGAACTTCCAGTCGGATTCTCTAAACGTCAAGAAACGATCCGCAGTAAAATTTCTAAGCCTTTTATAAAAGAGTATCTTTAGCTGGATTGACTCACCAACACTCAGTAAGGTTCCAGGGAAGAGATATACTGAATGCACTCTATTTCCATACCCAGAAATATCTAAATGTATTATCGTTTCTGGATATGAACGTCCAACATTAGCTTCAACTCCGAGCTCAACTTTGACCTCTTCCACAATTGGAACCTCGTTAAAAATTGGTCGTGCAGAAAACAATGACGATGGTGTTTCTTGCTTTTTTCTTTTTCCTGAATACGGATATTTTTTAGGTCTCATTGTTTATCCCCTTCCTTGTTTTCTAAAACGGCATCTTGTGTAAAAGTGTTGCCAATTTTATAGTATTTGTATTCCTCGGCTGTCACTTCAAACGTTTCTTCAACTTGCTTATTACCTGCATATCCTGAAACGACCAGGATATATTTTCTTTTGGTTCTGGTTGGCACAAGTACCGAACTTTTACCATTTATAACAGGTATGAACGTTGTGTGAGGTTCATCAATGTACTTATCTACCACTGTCCCACTCGAAATCTGGTGACATGCAACAAGTAAGGATGCGAATAAAACAATACATAGGATTTTAAAATATCTCACTCCTTGACCTCCAAAAGCTCAGGATTTTCGTAGATGCTGCCTTCGTCCAGTTGATACATACGATTTAATGAGCCGCCATCATACGCTCTAAATTTCGGAATCATCTTGCACCTCCAATAAAATTATTAGCAATATTTTGTACCTCAGTATCAATTAATTTATTTCTATAATTCAATATCGGAGCCATAACATCATTTGTCAATGCAGGCTTCAAAATGATTTCATTTGTTTCTAAAAATCTTTTACCGTTGATTTTGATTTTGATGTCATAACCATTAGCGATATGTTCAAGGTCATCTTTAGACAGGGAGATTTCAAATTTACTCATCACTCCACCTCCTCAATCTCAAACCCTTCACAATCAAACACCCAGCCGATTTTTGCATTTTCTAGTTCTTTACGGGTGTGGGAATATATAGCATCGTCTAAACTAAAGCTTTTTGTAAAGAAGTACCTTTCCAAAAGTTCTCCATAAACCAACATATTTTCTTTAATATTCCCTTTAATCTTTACCAGATACCGCTTCTCTTTTTCGACCTCATAGCCGTTAAGCCAAGCAAGACAGAATTTTTCGATGTTATTTTCGTAAAACCAATCAGGAACTTTCTTATCATAATGATCTTCAATTACTCTCATTGCACCGTAAACATGAAAATTGTTTTTCTTTTTAAATTCTATATATTCCGCCACAAACTGCGGAATTTTGACTTTTTGGGGTTCGTCTAGTTGTTTCAACTCTTTCAAAAAAAGTTCAACCATTGAAGTATAAGGTACAGGTTCATAAAAAGGGCTGTGTTCATTCCACAATTCTTCATACTTCTTAATCAATGCCTTAATATTCATCTTAGTTTCCTCTATAAATCAAATAAACTGCAATAATTACCCGAGCCATGCTTGGCGAATAGCCAACCCAATCATCAAACTCCTTAGATTTTGGCAACCAATCCTTAGTAGCTCCCAAATCATAGTCTGTAGGCTTTTCATCAGCGAAGATGCATTCCATCGCTCCCATAAACGTCATACCATCTTCTGCCATTTCCCAAAAATAGTCCGCCCGGTCTTTCACCGCTTGTGGTAAATCTTGCTTGGGAGGTTTGGGCTTCCCGTCTTCTACCGTCCAGTTGTATACTTCATTAACTTTTTGCTTTAACTCTTCCATCACTTCAACTCCTTGTCCTTAATTTCTCCAGTAAGTCTATTTTCTAAAATGTGACTTGTATAGCAAATATCGTTTTTATAAGTATAGTGATCAACGGTTTCTTCAACCCATTGATTTTTAGTGTACGGGTATCTGTTTGGTCGTTTCAATTTACCACCTCACATATAAATATTTCATATCAATATCTTGTTCTAAAATACAGTCCCTTAACGATCTCAAAACATATAACGCATCATTGATCGTTCCCCATTTATTTGCAGGTTCATATTGTACATATTTTTCAGGTTGCCTTTCCAATTCAGTTATGCCACGTTTAATATTTTCAAAAATATCAGCAACATTGTAAATTGTGCCTTGGTCGAAATCCCAATCCATAGCCACCCTAAACATTTTTCCAAGATTGTAGGTCGGAGAACTATATCTAGGTTCAGCAATACAAATATAATCTCCACTCTCTATTTTCGCTAAGATTTCCAAATCATAACTCATTACTCCATCTCCTCCATCTTTACTTTATACATTCGATCACCTCGATACTTGCTCTCGAGCTGAGTCTTGCATTTTGCAGCATCACCCTCTTTCTTAAAAAAGTGGGTTTCGTCTACCATATTGTCAAAATATAGTGTTACTGTGTATGACATTTTTACCTCTTTTTTTCAAACTGCTACCGTGCTACCGATAAAATCTAAAAAAATAAAAAGTTTTTTCAAGAATCCCTATTTTATAGGCTTTCTTTATTATTACTATTATTTTATATACTTTTTTTAAAAATATAGGTAGAAGAGTAGCATTATATATAAATATTAAATAAAAGTCAGTAATATCAAGGGGTTAGACTGCTACCGATGTGCTACCGATGTCTCATTTTATCGGTAGAATGCTACCGATCTACCCCCTCAACTGCTACCGATGACTACCGATAATTTTTAAATTGCTACCGATTAGTTTTTTCCGAATTCTTCACTCTTACGAACCCTTTTGTACTTTTACCTCCTGCCCGGAAAACACTTTTTTTCCAATCAGGATGATTATCCAGGATCATGTTAATCTTCGTTGACAACTTCCTGTCATTCGAATTTCTCATAAATAAGTTGTACATCATTTCACGAGTTGAGACCTTATCTAGTTTTTTGCTTCCAGGATCAAAGTCGCTACTATTATCGAAATATTTACTTGTGTATTGATGTTGTTGCTGAATAGACCAGTTTTGCCAATTTTCAGGGACGGGCATATCAAGATATTCAAGCACTTGTAATTCAACTTCATCACGATACATGAACTGTTCACGGTAGATATTCAATTCATCCTCTGTATTTTCATCAAACATCAAATTAGCACCAGCACGATAGATTGTAACGGCTTCGCCCCAAATTTGTTCGATTGTATCAGGATCGATTTCCATTGGATGTTTCTTTTGCTGCCTGCTATCTGCCATAATCGGGAGAAATCGACGTTCTCCGGTTTTGTCCTTCAGGTATTCTGTTTGGTTAGTAGTTCTGGCTATAATGAAGTTTTTGGCAAACTCTTCTGTGCGTTTCATGTAGGGCTTACGATACCGTAAGCTAGTTTTTGATATAAAGGCTTTCGTTTCAGCAAAGCTCATCCGATTACTGGCCACCATTTCATCATCGTTGACGATTAGACTCTTTAACATAATGTCGTAATTATCTTTATTAGAGAAATCAGTCACGGCATCCGTATACCATTCGCCACCCAATTTTTGAAGGAGGGACGTTTTCCCAACTCCTTGTCCACCAACCAGATCCAGAACATAGTCAAACTTAACGTATGGATCATAAACTTTAGCAACTGCACCAACTAGCCACATTTGAGCGATTTTAGAAACTAAAGGGATATCTTCAGCGCCGAGATATACTTGAAGCATGCGGTCAATCCGGTTTCTGCCGTCCCACTTTTCAGCTGCTCTCTCCATATACTCAATAACTGGATTGTATGATCTTTCTGAAAAGAAAGTCTCCATGCCATCAAGCATCGCTTGGTTTGAGAAAGCAACACCTAACACACTTTCAAAGTAAACTTTTACGACTGAATCAAAGTTAGAAGGGAGCTCACCTTTTTTAAAAAGAGTGTTGCCGATCTTGATATCTTTAAGGAGTTCATGCTCTTGGGAAAAATCGTTGTGCTTTAGGTAAATACTCAACTGATCATCAGCTTTGAAAGACATCAACACATTACTTGGACTGTTGGCCTTGATGTCTCCCTTGGCAGTCGTTATCATCTTAGGTTGTGAGTCAATACTTACTACATTACCAATCACAATCACCTCCTATCTTTTTTAATCATACTTTCAATAGTACGCATCATTTCCTTTTCAGGCAAAGGGTTTGGACTATTTGCATTTGCTAATCTTGCAAGTTGAACAACTACACAATCGTCGACCGCACGATATAAGAGACCACCTACGAATTTTGCTAGTTTGTCATTTCGTCCACCTTCATCACCAAAACCAAGGGCGATGGTTTCAAAGAGATCTGTAGTCTGTGTTCGGTCTCTAGTATGTGAACGTCTAACTAAATCCCTAAGACCGTCCTTACCATCATACTTATAACCGTGAGTTTCGCCATACTGTTTTTTTATAGACTGGATTAAATCTTTTGAAGGAGTGACCATCGTGCCACCTTCCTTAGACTTTTCCAGATCCCACTCATACTGCCCTTTATCTGTGGCAGAGGGTGCGACTAACACATAATTATTTTCGTGAGCCTTAATATCAACACCAGGCAAGAATCCAATCATCTGAGTGATCGGCTCATCTTCTCGTTTGAAGTAGAATAGATGTTTACCGCCACTAGCCGTCTTAGCTTGCAGTGTCGGTTCGATTAAATTTAGATGTTTCCATTTTTTTAGCGATTCAAAACCGTTCGATTTGCCGTGTTTGTCAATATCAATGACAAAGAAGTTGGTAGTCTTTAGGGCAATGTTTGCATTAGGGTAGCCGTCCCAAAAGTTTTCAATCTCAGATGGAGTCATGGCTGGCTTATCAGCAAAATCAATCAAAGGCATCTTGTTTTTAGGATTGATTGGAATGACTGAGAACCCTAACTTTTGATACTGTAATGCGTATTCTTTCATCGACGGCATGATTACTTCTCCTCTTTGTAAATATAAACAAGTTCTTGGGCCATATAATTTGATTGATATTCATCTTCAGTCGTTTTTAAATAAAATAACAACGATTGATAAGCCTCTTCAAATGTATTGAATGGTCCTAATCTTTCATCAGTTTCATCAATGACCCAAAACTTGCTATTTTTTAGAAAGGGAGGTCATCTTCATCAATATCAGCTTCAGTCAGCGGTTGTGCTTCTTCTTCAAGGTCATAGTTTCGGAACTCACGGCTATCTTTCCCCTTAGTCACAGAAATAACAAGGTTGTAGTAAGAGCCAACTGCCTTACGTTGTAGAGCCTCTTCCAAGGCTTTACCGTCTTCTTCATTTCCTTGCATACTGTCGCCAGCAAGGACCAAGGCTTTGATAAAGAATTTCATGGTGCGTTCAACTGCCCAGTTAAGGTCCTTACCGTTCCATTCAGTCAGTGTGCCAAATGTTGCAAATTCAGAGCGTCCACTGTAATCACCGCCACGGATTTCAAATTGATAACCAAGGCTTTCCCAGCCTTTGTCCGATACGTTGAAGGTTGCTTTCTTCAGGACTACTGGATAAGTACCAGCTGGGATTGGTGCAGGACCGTTGGCGCTGTCTTTGCGTGGGTCAAAGCCCTCTTTTTTGATTGATTTTGCGATATCTAGTAAGCTCATGTGTATTCTCCTTTATTTCTTAAAATAGTTCATCATCAGAGGCAACTTCTTTCTTAGGCGCCTCTTTTGTCTTTTCGGTTTTTGCAGGTTCAACAGCCCCACGGATAGTTGCTAAGATTTTCAAAATAGCCTTGTCATCAACATGGTTCACATAGTAGGTCTTACGCTTGCGGTCAACCTCACGGTTGTAGTTGTTGCCGAGTTTTTCAGTGTGGATCATCAAATCAGAGTTTCCATTGATAAGATTGACATACTTATCTTTCAAGCTTGGTTTGTCTTTGGTGGCATTGCCATTGTCATCATATTCAGATACCTGACGGCTGATGTAAATAACATTCATTGGCAATGCTTTGAGGTCAATGACTAATTCTGTGATAGCTTGATTAAAGAAGTCGTATCCTTTGCCGTATGGAATTTCCGACAAGGATTTCAAGCGAGGTTTACCAACTGGGGTTAATTCATCACAAACTGCAATCTTAATCATTTCAATAACATCGTCAATTACATCAATAACGACTGTTTCATAAGAGTGCTTCTGTGTCTGGAGAGCAAGCAAGATATCTCCAAGCTGCTTAATTACTGAATTGGTAATTCGTCCCTTGTCATCTTTTTCATTGATCAGCTGAATGCTTGGAACAGTGTTAGCTTCTGCATTCCCGTCTGTGTTCAAAACGATTGGATTTGGGAATTCATTTGCAAGATAAGACTTTCCGCTCATGGTTTCACCGTAGATGAAAAAATTTCGTGGGGTATCTTTAGGAACTTGTGGTTTATTTGCTGGAAGTGTAAATGCCATTAGAGAACCCCTCCAATAATATCCTTAATCATGTCCTCAATTGATGAACGATCACGCTTGATAGGTTCAACTTCTGATCCATCCGGATAGGTCAATTTGTATTCCGCTTCAACTGCGACAATTTCACAGTCAAAAGCTGCAGCAAGAGCCTTGTAAGTCTTTTTGTTGTCTTCGTATTTTTTACGAGGAAGCTTCAAACAATATTCCAAGCTACAAAAGTCAGCTGCAAATGCTAAAGAACTTCTGTCCTTGTAAGAATTAAGAAATTCTCCAGTTTTACGGCTACGAAATACGATCATTTCAGTTGTTTTATTCATTTTGTTTTCCTCTTTTTTTTTAACTTTCTTTATAATAAAATTCAATTACATTTACATCATGCTGCTGACGACTTCCTGTTATGCGCCAGAGCAATTGTCGATAATCATCATATTCTCCAGAACCTTCTTCTACTGGATCCAATACGACAATAGTTTGGTATTTGTGTTGCAAGCCGTCTACTCCGACACCTAACACTTGACTAGTAGCAACCACGAATTTCTTATAAAGTCCTTCTTGAATATCGCCCGTCCAGATTCCAATTTCAGGATGGCGCTCGCTAATGACGTTGACAATCTGCTTAGATTTACTGACAATCAACATATCGTGTGGTGCTCGTTCGATTAAACCGTCAAGTTGTAACATCAATGGCGTATCCGCATTTACTGGCTTTAATTTTGGAAAATCGACTGCTACGCCTGTTTGATTAAGGTAGCGTTCAAAGGTCTTTCTTCCAAACGATTGCTTGGCCATTGCAGTTTTGCCGTCCACTGTTACAAGATTTAGTTTTCTAAATTCTGCAAGTTTTTCTGGATTGCCAGAGGCGACTCTCTTTTGGTAAAACTTAATCTCAAAACCGTTATTCTCAACTGCATTCTCAATTCCTTCAATCTCTTCCCAGCGGAAGAAATTAGGCAAGCTCGAGATATAACTTTCATAATTTTGAAAATCTTCCCACTTCTCTTTTGAATAGCTAAATGGATCATAGACCATTTTTCCATGAGTCTTTTGCCAGTCAAATTTATTATTTGGGGTTGCCCAACCAAATACCGTTTTTTCAAGCGGATAGAAATTTTGTCCTTTTTTCCGAATTGGTGTCGCTGAAAGACCTATCGTGTATTTTCGCTTTATTTTGCGATATAAGGCCACTTGTTTGTCAGAAGACATATTCTGCCATTCGTCTACTATCAGCACATCACAATCTAATTTATGCCCCTTTTTGACTTGATTTTGAAGATATCTATCTGTCTGAATGATAATCTCAACACCTTTATCAAAATTCATAAACTTGACTGCATCTATCCAACCATTCAGAATAGCTAGTCGATTGTTTGTGATGATGATTTTTTTAGCTTTTTTATGTTTTGCAATAGCAAGTGCACAGATAGTTTTGCCTCTGCCCCCAAGAGCCTCTAAAAAGATTCCATTAGATAAATGTTCACTTCTTTTAATCGCTTCAGCTTGCCACTTTCTTAGCGTTATTGTGATACTCACTCACCACCTTTCCGATATCATGAACCACTTCTTCAATATCATTTCTCATTGCCCAAAATAATCCAAGTCTTGCTGCTGCTCGAATATCTTGATGATGACTTTTTTCAAATTTCCAAAGGTCTAAGATTTTCAAAAGATCGTTTGGAATATCCGACTTGTAACCTGCATTGAATTGAAGAATGGCACCTGGATAGCAAAGTTGGATATAGGCGATGGTTTCTGCCACGCTATTATCTTTCGACTTGTCGTTATCCCTCGCCTTAAATTCTTCAACAATAACTACATCGAATTCAAGATTTGTTCCGATTTCGTGAAACCAATCAGCGAAACCTCTCATACCATAAGAGACAACCCAGCTATCAACTAATCTTGCATTATCCAACAAGACAACTCCTGTTGTGCTGGTTTCAATTTTATTACTGCTTGGATCAATAGCTAAAATTTTCATCAAACACCAACTTTCTCAGTCAGCACTCCTGGATAAAGGGCAGTGTTAAACCAATTTTGTTTATTTACCTTTGCAAAGGCAAATAGCGATTTAACTTCTTTTGCTTGCTTCTCAAATTTTCGAATATCTTCCTCCGATTCAAAGATAGGTTTTTCCTTGTATTTAGCAACTGTGACCAGCTTGTATTCCGGAGTGAATACTGGCTTTTCATTTCCTTGATCAAGATTTGTTTCGTCTACTTTTACAAAACGAATCGCAACATCAAATAGAAAACCTTCAGTAACAAGTACTTCAATCGATTCTGGTCCAATCACAACTGCTAGTGAATCTGTTACTCGTGTTTTATTCATCAATTCCATTACTTAATCACCAACTTTTCTGTCCGGACAAGTTCCGCACCTTTGACTTTCTTGCCAGATTTAAGCAACTCTTTGAGTGTTTTTTTGTCCGGCGCAAGCGTCACTTTTTTTGTAAAATATTTTTTCGGAAGGTCGTCTTCGTTGACCTTGACTGATTCTGGATTCTTAGCAATTTTTATAATCAGGGCACCACTCTTAACTTCGGTTTGCCCCGTGACATTCATAGCTGCCATAATGTTATCCTTTACATAATCCAGCTTTTTCTGTGCCACCTGTTTCTTGGCTTTGAAGCTCTCTTCCTCAGCCTTGTACATGGCCACGTCGGCTTCTAGATTCTTGATAACATGGGCATATCCTTCTGCTTTCTGTTCGAATTGTTCTTGCCAATCGATAGCCTCAAGTGTGTCCGTTTTTGTTTCGTCATCAATATCCATTTGATAAATTGTCAGAAACTGACCTGTCAGTTCGTATAAACTAGCCATTTTTTTCTACCTCTCTGATTTTGTTTGTGAGTTTTGTTAGTCCAATACCTGATTTGGTTAAATCAGCGTTGGACGTAAATAAATGATTTTGATTCATTCTAGCAATTTCGTTTTTAGATAAACATGCCAGGTTTAAAATATCATAGTTTGTTTTATCACCGTCCAAGAAGACAATCGAATGCCCTTTTGGTATTGGCCCGTGATGTTCCTCCCAAACCTTGCGGTGTTTCAAAACCCATTGATTAGGTTCTCCAATCTTTTCTTTTGGATAACCGTCTGTTGTGTAGTTGATAGTACCGACAGGTACATAATTCGGAGGTCGATTACCTTTTTTGAACTGCCCGCCGTTTTTTGGCATATTGGGGTACTTCTTCCCCTTATTGTGAGGAGTCTGACCTTTCTCGAATCTTCCTGTCAAACCACTATGTAGATTATTATTTCTTCGATAACTCTTAATCTGTTTCTCAGTCAGTGATAATCCAAATTTTAGGTTCATTTCATTTGCGACATCGCGAGAAATCTTATTTTTTTGGATTGACACAAGGTAATCATGTTGTTCTTTTGTCAACAATTTACCTTGATATACTTTTCCAACAGGTAACCCTAAACGTCTGCGTACTTCTCCTATTTGAGTCTTGGTATAGGTCGTACCAAATTTCTCATTTAGTAACCTGGTTACTTCAGGAGTTAATCGGCCAGGGCATATCTCATGCATGTACTCTGTATACTCATCCTTCCAGCAAAGCGATCGGGGCATTATCCTCACCTGCCTTATCTTTGAACTTCTTAGCATCCAGGGCGAGCTGTCCTGCTTGTAAGATTTGGCTAGAGATAGCGACCATCTGTTTTGAACGTTGGAGTTCCGTCTTTAATTCATCTGCAGTAAGATCCCTATCGTCCAATGTTTCCAACTGGGCGAAAAGAGTATTGGTTAAATCTGTCAATTTATTTCGAACCATCTACTTCGTCACCTCTTTCATCAATTTATTTGCTTCTTTGATTAACAAACGCATAACATTGCTATCCGTTTCTTTTTCTGCTGCTCTTGTCAGCATATCCACCCACTCACGTCTAATATCATTCTTCCAATCAACCAACTCAGTGAGTGCCTGTGTATGGTTATAGTAAGGCGAGTAGTCGTATGACTTATCTTCCAAGCGAACGCATCTACCTGCCTTGATGTCTTTGGCCAGGTTCGCTCTCACATTACTATTTGTTGTACCAACGACCTCAGCCACTTCATCATATGAGGCAGCAGGGTGCTCTCTATAATATTCCCTAATTCGTTCAGCTTGAGTCATGTTTCTCCTCCTTATTTCAACCCTTCAGGCGGTTCTACATCATAAGTAAATTGCTTATCTGAATTTCTCAGATTCATCCGTGCAACATTGTTTGCCATCAGCTGGCGCTCTTTTTGTTTCATTTCAGCGTGGTCATCTAGTTTATTTACTAGCGACCATAGTCCAATTCCTACGATTATTACCAGGTAAATGTATTCCATCATTTTTCTTTCTCCTTTTCTTTGTAGATTGCTACGATTTTCTTCAAGTCTGCGATTTCTTGATTCGCTTCTTGAAGTTTTTCCTGTGTTTCAATTAGTGATTGATTGAGGTCTAAAGCGACCTCTTTCCAGTCGAGATTAGTTTCTTTGACCTCTTCCGAAAAATAGTTTTTGATTCTTGATAGTAGGTTCATCCTGCTGACCTCATTTTCTTGCTTGTTTCCATTTCTTTTTTCCAAGCTTTAGTTCCACGATATTGCAAGTATTCATAGAAACCTTTAATCGTTACAAGTTGTCCACTATCCAAAAGATGTTTTTGCTGACTAGGGAGTTTTTGCATTTCTCTTCTTCGCTCTCCTGCTTGTCGTTTTGAACATCCAAAGATACGTTTTAACTCTTCATCATTAGCAGAGACTTTTTCAATGATCACGTCTTTAATTCTCACGATTTGAACTGTTTCCATTTTTGCTCCTTTCGTGTTATAATTTTCTTGAATAATTTTGTCATGCGCCTGATTGCCGTCAGGTGCTTTTTGTTATCTTCTAGAATGTCTTACTTTCCATCGCCCTGAGTTCTATCTCATGGCTGACTTGTTTCAATAGCTTCTCACACGCTATTTTTGCTTCTCTGTACGTTGTGTTTTCGCTGATGAAGTAATCAGCAAGTTCTATGATTTTATCTTCCAATATTGCCTCCAAAAATCAGCCTCAATACCGATGTAATATCCTCCTAAATTGCTATAACACTCTTGACTAGGACCTCTCACCGTTTTAGTCAAAATTCCAATAGAAAGGAGGAGATTTTATGAAATCCTTTAAAGATTTTCGAGAATCTTTAACAGCTGAAGATATGCAAGCTATCTCTGCTAAAGCTAATGAAGCTACTAAACAGATTGACCATACAGACGGATTGCAACTGGGGAAGGTCAGTGGTTTGACTTCTGTAATAACTACTATTGAGTTACTTGAGAAGTATCATGAATGGCTTCATAGCTAAGACGCTTAAATTCTTCTAAGTCTATCTGAAAATTGATAGGCTTTTTTTGTAAACACTCAAGAAAACTAGTGTTTCTTAAAAGTTTTTCAACTAACTCAGGGTCGGCCTTTACAAAGGTGGACTCTTTTTTCCCACTATACGGATATCGTCTTGGTCTCATTTTCCTACTCCTCAAATCTTTCCTACTCAATCCCATAATCTTCAATAACCTGAAGAATGAAACTGTTCGCTCGTGGACCTTTAGTCGTTCCACTTAGAATGTTTGTCACTTCCTGTCGTTTAAAGCCGTAAGCAACCGCTAGAGTTGCTTTTTTAATGCCTTTCTCTTTCAAGAAAGCAATAACTCTTTCGCGACCGTTTGCGATATCTGGCATATTTTCTCCTTTCTTTTTCTTTCTTCTTTTTCTGCTATAATATAAGCAGAAAGGAGTTAACCTTATGACTTTTAAAGAATATTTACTCAAAGCAAGCAAACGCGACATCTACGATGATGGTAAAGATTTTGATTTTGAAACCATCTTTGCTAGAGAAATATTACGTTATGCACACGATTCTGAACTGGAAACCAAAACAGGTTTCTTTCGTCATCTTGAAATCATGAATGCTGATTCGTGGTTTGTTGAACTTGCTCGCTCAATTTATCAAGATTTTGAGAAATCAATTTCAGATTCTCACTAATCGAGCGTGACTTTTTTTGATATGGCAATCTCAGAAATTTACCACCAGCGCTGACTACCTTAATGACTTTTTCAAGGTGGTCTTTTTCTTGTTCTAAATTTTTAAGAATACTTACCATCAGCACGTTCCTCCTCTTTACTTATTTGTAAATAAGAAACAACTAAAAATGTAACTATTTTTTGTACTTTTTTATTGACAAAGTCTATAATAAAGTCTAAAATAAAATCATAACAAAAACACTAATAAAACTATAAATACCGTTCGCCAAAACATTTTTATAATTTATTTCTTAGTTGTTTTTTTAGTTGTAACTTACTTACAAAAACTATTCTATACTTTTTTCTAGATTGTGTCAATACTTTTTTCTAGAATTTTAGAAATATTTTTTGTGATACCCTTAGAAAGGTTGATTTAACAATGTTTTCAACGCTAGAAAAAATTAAAGAATTAGCTAAAAAAAGAGGGATTCCTCTAACAAAACTAGAAGAAAGTCTAGGATATAGTACCAATTATTTCTATACTTTAAAAACGAAAACCCCAAACTCTGAAAGATTGCAACAGATCGCTGACTACTTCAACGTATCCACCGATTATTTACTCGGTCGCACGGATAACCCAGCAATAGCAAGCGATGACAAGACAAATGAGTATCTTGGTCCAGCTGAGACTGAATTAGTCGCAGCGTTCAGAAATCAGACCCAGAACATGACCGAGGAAGAAAAGGTTCGTTTTAACAAGGCGATTGAAAGCTTGATGGTAACTGCTAAAACCCTGATGGACGATGACAGTAAGTGGAGGTAATTATGGTTAGAGAAATTATTTCACGTAGACAGTACATCCGGCACTGGGATTACGCCGTCCCGGTGATCGAAGCAGTGTCTCGACAGAATAATATTCCACTTGAACAAGTTACTTTTCAGCACATCATCCGTTACTTTGAACAGACTTACAACCTTCATTTTATCTTCTTTGAAAAAGATCCGTTTCCTATGCTCCCCTCAGCCGGTCTACTTGGTTCTGAATACATTAGATACCGAGGGCTTGTCAGTAACCCAGATGTTACCTACTTAGATGATATCATCTGTAAACACAATGACGGCTTTACCATTTATAGCAAAGAAAAAGAAAAGTACCTTGTTTATATCAATCAAACACATATCAAAAGACGGGTTATATTTACCATTTTGCATGAATTAGCCCATATTGCAGCCCATTTTAACACAGGTCGTTCTAATGAGGTCGCCCTCGCTTGCGCTAACAACTATCAGAGCAATCCGCTAGAGATAGAAGCTAACGTCATGGCCTCTCTCTTTTACATCAATAATGAGCGCATGGTCTGGCACCTCAAAAACAAGCACTCGTACGAGCAAATTAAACAAGCAAATACAATCAGTGATAACGCTCTTTTTAATCGATTAGTTGATTTTGTTCATTATCGGATATTGAGCTATGATGAACATTTATTGGACGATCAACAGCAACGACGAGCGGCTATTGACCTCGTTACAAAATACAAGCGAGGGAACAATATCTTACAAGAATATTATGATATTGACGTGTAATGCTAAAAGCAGATATGATAGCTGGTGCATTGTGGCGAAGTATTGAGAAAAAACTCATAACCTCTTCGGCTATGAGTAAAAAAAAGAGTATAAAGATTTTTAAATAGTTATTATTTTGGAGGTTATTATGAAATTTTGTCCTGAGTGTGGCAATCCAGTAGAGGGCTACAAGTTCTGCCCAAATTGCGGTTATTCTATCGCTAGCCAATCAGAAACCGAGCAACCTCAGCCAATCACTAAACCAGTCTCTCCGTCTCCCACTCCCACAAAAAGTAGACGAACAGATAAAGTCGGACCACTTGAGATTGATAGATATAATCGTACCTATCGTATTCATGGAGCTCAAAAAGCAAAAGGCTCTTCTGGCTTGGTCGGAGGAGCAATTAAAGGCTCGGTAAAAGCAGGGCTTGCAATGGGAACGATGGGATTGTCTTTGATACCGTCCTTGATCAAGAAAGATAAGAATGACACAGATTGGTATTCGTTCGAGGATTTAGTATCGTACGAATTGATTATCAATAATCAAACGGTTGTTTCTGGAGGAGTTGGTCAAGCATTGATTGCAGGCGCTATGTTTGGTGCGATTGGCGCTGTCGCAGGCGGTATTGTTGCAAAAAGAAAATCAACTTCTAAAATTTTAAACATGACAGTCCGTGTAACCTCAAATGACTTCACCAAACCAGTCGTATTTATTGACTTGATTAGAAAGCCAGTAAAGAACACTTCGAAAGAATACAAAGAAGCCGTCGAGAACGCTCAGCGAATCATGGGAGCCTTGGATGTTATCGTTCATAATTCGTAAATAAAAAAATCCCCACACTCGCCATCGCCAAACTTTGAGTGTGAGGAAATCATGTATAAGAAATAACCATTCAAAAGGTCGTTTTCTTATACCCATTTTATCAAAAAGTGAGGTTAAAATCAATGTGGATGGAAGAATTACCAAACGGCAAATATAAATTTTTTGAGCGATACAAAGATCCATATACTGAGAAATTAAAAAAAGTTTCAGTAACCATGGAGAAGAAAACTCCCCAGGCAAGAAATCAAGCTGCTATCTTGTTGCAAGAGAAGATAAATAAAAAACTTAGCACAAAACAAGTAGAAAGCATTACATTTGAAGAAATCTATAACCTTTTTTATAAATCATGGGCGCAAACAGTAAAGGAATCAACAAAACATAATTGTAAATCAGTTGATAAGAAGATGAAGGAAGTCATACCATCCGATACCATACTTGCTAATCTTGACAGGCGTTTTCTTCAAGAGGCTATTGAAAAAATTATTGAAAGCAACGGATATATTACAGCTAAAAAAGTACGGCATAGGCTCAGAGGTATCTTTAATTACGCTGTTCAATACTCTTACATTGAAAACAACGAGGTCGATTATACTACGATTCCTCAAAAACCAAAGACTTTAGAAGAACTGGAAAAAAAGCGTAACAACTTTCTCACCATGAAAGAAATAAAAGCACTTGTCGATGTCCTTAATCGTCGAGAATATCACCAAAAGTACGCTGATATGGTTCTTGTGCTGACATTAACTGGTATGAGATATGGTGAGTTAACTGCCTTACAACTGAAGAATATAGACTTCGAAAACAACAAAATTGAGATCACAGGTAATTTTGATTCAGTAAACAAAATCAAGACGCTACCAAAGACTACAAATTCAATACGGACAATCAAAGTATCAGAGAGTGTCATAGAAGCTATTCAAAGACAAATAGTACGACTTAGCGAACGTTTCCAGCCATTGTCAAGCGATGATTATATTTTCTGTTTTGAAAAATGGAATCAACCTACAACAATAGCTTGCTTCATACAGATATTAAAAAAATATGGAAAACAGGCCAAAATAGAAAAAAACTTATCTAGCCATATTTTTAGGCATTCTCATATTTCGTTTTTAGCAGAGTCTGGCCTCCCAATAAAATCAATAATGGATCGAGTTGGGCACTCAAATGCAAAAATGACTTTGGAAATCTATTCTCATACTACTGAGGATATGGAGGATAAACTGGTCAATAAATTAGATACTATTTTTTAATTCTGCCCCTTGGTTGCCCCTTTTTGATTTCATAACACAACAAAACCCCTTGAAGATATTGATAATTCAAGGGGTTGCTTTATATCGTTATAATTCATCCGCTATCTTATTGATTTTTCTGAGTCTGTGATTGACACCACTTTTGGTCAGAGGGGTGCTGAGACTATCTGCTAACTGCTGGATAGAGTAGTCTGGGTGCTGAATCCTCAGTTGCGCCACTTCCTGCAAATCTACTGGCAAATTTTCTAAGCCCATGATATCTTTGATTTTACTGATATTGTTAATGGTCTTCATGCTGGCAGAAACTGTCCGAGCGATATTAGCTGTCTCGGCATTATTAGCCCGATTGAGGTCGTTACGGGTTTCTCGCAAAATCTTAACCCGCTCAAAATCATCACGTGCCTGCATGGCTCCGATTACTATCAAGAAGTCCATAATGTCTTCTGCTCGCTGGAGATAGGTCACAGCCCCCTTCTTGCGCTCAAGCACCTTGGCATCCAGTAAAAACTGTTGGAGAAGGGAGGCAATTCCTTGCGCGTGGTCCAGATAAACAGAACTGATTTCCAACTGGTACTTGCCTGACTCAGGGTCACGAATGCTCCCATTTGCCAAGAAAGCGCCACAGAGATAGGCACGACCTGCTTCCTCATCCGATAAAATCGCCTCATCAATACCTGTTTCCAGGCCAAAGAAAGAGTCTGCCAAGTGCAAATCACTTAACAAATCCTGCACCTTTTCATCTGTAAAAACGGTATAGACGCGATTCTTGCGAAGATTGCTCCGTTGGTGGTGACGAATTTCAGATTTGATTTCATAGAAATGAAGAAAGGACTCATAGAGGTGACGGGCCAGTTTGGCATTTTCTGTCACAACTGACAAAGTCAAGCCCGAAGTCGAGAGACCGATGCTACCAGACATTTTGATAATGGCAGATAATTCATGCCAGCTCAGATGGTGTTGGCCCAGGATTTCTTCTTTTACTGCTACTGTGAAACTCATTTTTTCACCTGTATAATGCGCATCAACTCGTCCACAATCAAATCTCCATCGTGGAAGGCACCGCCATTTTCCAGACGAAGGAAGTTAGATGAAATCACGCGCGAAACTTGCTTACAAAGACCTACAAAATCGTGTTCCACTTGCACTAAGTATTCATCAAAACGGTTGGAATTCATGTATTCCTGAGGCACTTTTTCAATATTCACCAAGACAGTGTCGATAAAAGGGCGACCAAGGTGACGATGCAAGACTTCCACGTGGTCGCTATCTGTAAAGTGTTCCGTCTCCCCACGTTGGGTCATGATATTGCAGACATAGGCAATTTCTGCCTTAGTTTCCAAAAGAGCCCGCCCAATTTCCTTAATCACGATATTGGGCAAAATAGAGGTAAAGAGGGAACCTGGCCCTAGGACAATCATGTCACTTTCAAGGATGGTCTGCACTACTCGACGGCTGGCCAGAGGCGTATCATCGTTTAGGGCATTGGTCACATAGACATTGTCAATTATGCCTCGATGGTCTACAATATGACTCTCTCCAGCCACTTCTGTCCCATCCTGAAAGACTGCATGAAGGGTCAAAGGATGGTCACTGGAAGGATAAATTTTCCCTGTTGTATGGAAAAATTTGCTCAATAACTGCATGGCATTATAGGTTGAACCCTGCATTTCTGACAAGCCAGCAATGATGAGATTTCCCAATGGATGGCCAGCAAAGGCTCCGGCATCCTCAGAGAACCGATACTGAAAGACCTTCTCATAAAACTTAGGCATATCCGACATGGCCACAAGGACATTACGAAGATCACCTGGCGGTGTCAACTGTTGCATATTTTTTCGGAGTTCACCTGAAGAACCACCATCATCTGCCACCGTCACGATAGCTGCGATTTCCACATCTTTTTCCCGCAGACTTTTTAGAATGACGGGAATTCCAGTCCCTCCACCAATCACCGTTATCTTTGGTTTTCTCATGAACGGTTTACCGTTTCCTTTCTGCGGTCTTTGTCGCGATGCCCTTCATTAACAGACCAATTCTTGGATAAGTCCTGCGCCAAGCGTTTAGCAAATGCCACACTACGGTGTTGTCCACCCGTACATCCCATAGCAATGGTCAAAACGGACTTACCTTCCTTTTGGTAACTTGGCAGAATCGGCTCAATCAAGGCCAATAAATGTTGATAAAAGTCTTCTGACTCAGGATGGTTCATGACATAATCATAAACAGGTTCATCCACACCCGTTTGGTTTCTCAGTTCTGGTAGATAATAGGGATTTGGCAAGAAACGGACATCAAAGACCAAGTCCGCATCAATCGGGATTCCATACTTAAATCCGAAAGACATGACTTCGATACGGAAAGACTGGGCTTGTTCTTGGTCTGAAAACTGCTCTGCAAGGGTTTTGCGCAGTTCACGTGGAGTGAGTTCAGTCGTATCCACCACATTTTGGCTCATATTTTTCAAAGGTGCCAAGAGTTCACGTTCCAACTTGATTCCATCTAAAATACGACCGTCTGCTGCTAGTGGGTGACTCCGTCTGGTTTCCTTGTAACGAGCGACCAATTCCTTATCAGCCGCATCCAAAAAGAGGATTTTGAAATCCAAACCATCTTGATTTTCCAACTCATCCAAAACAGCTTGAATCTCTGAAAAGAAAGAACGGCTACGCATATCCACTACCAAAGCCAACTTAGGATTATCTTCCTTAATTTCAACCAGCTGCAAAAACTTAGGCAAGAGAGCTGGCGGCATATTATCAATGGTGAAATAACCTAGATCCTCGAAGGACTGAATGGCTACAGTTTTCCCTGCGCCACTCATCCCTGTCACAATCACCAAGTGAAGTTGTTTCTTTGTCATCTTTTTCTCCTTATATCAAAAGAAGTTTGGCAACACCAAACTTCAACTAGCTTATCCAATCTCTGCGATGACTTCAATTTCGACTTTTACATCACGAGGAAGACGAGCTACCTCCACAGCTGAACGAGCTGGGAATTCCTCTTTGAAGGCCGTTTGGTAAACCTCATTAAAAGGAACAAAGTCGTTCATATCGCTCAAGAAGCAAGTTGTTTTGACAACATGGTCAAAGTCTGTTCCTGCTTCTGCCAAAATAGCACCGATGTTTTTCAAGACTTGCTCTGTCTGTTCTTGGATATTCTCTCCTACAATTTCCCCAGTTTCAGGGGATAGGGGAACTTGACCGCTAGCAAACAAAAGGTTGCCAACGATTTTTCCTTGAACATAGGGTCCGATAGCCTTTGGGGCCTTATCTGTATGAATTGTTTTTGCCATTTTCTTTTCCTCACAATTTTTCTAAGATTGCATCCCAAGCCTCATCCATCCCTGCCTTGCTGACAGATGAAAAGAGGATGAAATCGTCACTCGGGTCAAAGTTTAATTTCTTTTTGATTGCTGATTCATGCTTGTTCCATTTACCACGAGGAATCTTGTCCGCCTTGGTCGCCACAATGATGACTGGAATCTCATAATACTTGAGAAATTCGTACATCTGCACATCATCTGCTGACGGGTCATGACGAAGGTCAACTAGACTGACAACCGCACGGAGATTTTCCCGAGTCGTTAAGTACTCCTCAATCATGCACCCCCACTTTTCACGTTCCTTTTTAGAAACACGAGCATAGCCATAACCAGGCACATCCACAAAGCGCATCTTGTCATCAATGTTAAAAAAGTTCAGGAGCTGGGTTTTACCAGGTTTTCCTGATGTACGGGCGAGATTCTTACGGTTCAACATAGTGTTGATAAAGCTGGATTTACCAACATTTGAACGCCCTGCTAGGGCAATCTCTGGCAGTTCATCCTGCGGATAGTGGGACTTATTAGCTGCACTGAGCAAGATTTCAGCATTGTGTGTATTAAGTTCCATAGTCACCTCTAGGCTGTTTCTAGGATCGGTTTATCCGTTCCATCGACAGTTTCTTTAGTGATGCGAACCAATTTCACATTTTCCTGACTCGGCACCTCAAACATAACATCTAGCATGGTTTCTTCGATAATGGAGCGAAGTCCACGCGCCCCTGTCTTCCGTTCGATTGCTTTATTAGCAATCTCTTGAAGGGCTTCGTCGTCAAATTTCAACTCAACATCATCATAAGAAAGCAAGGTTTGGTATTGTTTCACCAAGGCATTTCTTGGCTCTTTCAAGATGCGAACCAAGTCATCAACGGTCAATTGCTCAAGAGCCGCAAAAACAGGCAAGCGTCCAATCAACTCAGGGATAATACCAAATTTTTGAATGTCTTCAGCGATGATTTCTTGCATGTATGAGCTGTTTTCGTCAATCGCCTTATTGTTTTGACCAAATCCGATGACTTTTTCACCCAGACGTTGTTTGACAATTTCTTCAATACCATCAAAAGCACCACCCACGATGAAGAGGATATTTTTTGTATCCACTTGAATCATCTCTTGTTGTGGATGTTTGCGTCCACCTTGAGGCGGCACGCTAGCAACAGTTCCCTCGATAATCTTGAGAAGGGCTTGTTGCACCCCTTCACCAGAAACATCACGTGTGATAGACACATTCTCACTCTTCTTGGCAATCTTGTCAATTTCATCCACATAGATAATGCCACGCTCTGCACGTTCGATGTTAAAGTCAGCAACCTGCAAGAGTTTGAGGAGGATATTTTCCACATCCTCACCCACATAACCAGCCTCCGTCAGAGCTGTCGCATCCGCAATAGCAAAAGGTACATTCAAGCTCTTAGCCAAGGTCTGGGCAAGGAAAGTTTTCCCTGAACCAGTTGGGCCAATCATCAAAATGTTTGACTTCTGCAAATCCACATCTTCTGACTCTTCGCGTGTATCGTGGAAATTGATGCGTTTGTAGTGATTATAAACCGCCACTGCCAAGGCACGCTTGGCACGATCTTGACCAATTACATAGTGGTTCAAGATATGGAGGAGTTCAATTGGTTTTGGCACCTCAGACAAGTCTGCCAAGACTTCCTCAACCAATTCTTCTCGAATGATTTCCTGAGCCAACTCCACGCATTCATTACAAATAAAAGCATTGTTGCCAGCGATTATTTTTTGTACTTCTTCTTGATTTTTGCCACAAAATGAGCAATAAACCATCATATCATTTTTTCTATTTGTAGACATGATTTCCTTCCATTCTATACTGTCATTCTATCTAAAATAAGGTCATGTAAAAAGCATGAATACTATTGACCAGATTGGTAAAGGCATTTAACCAGAGCAGGATAGAAAGCCCGTAACGCTTTTTACGAAAAGCCTGTGCTCCTGCCAGAAGGCAGATGAAACACAGAAAAGCCGTGAATAAACCAAATAAACTCCGTTCCATTAGACTTCCTTTCTCTTGCGATATTGGATGGTAAAATCATAAGGATTCTTCTCATCTTTGGCGTAAAATTTGCTTGAAACTGTCTCAAAAAGAGATAAGTCAAACTCCTCAGGAAAATAGGTATCTCCCTCCACCCGAGCATGAATGTGAGTCACAATCACTTCATCCAAATAGGACTCAAAAGCCTGAAAAATCTGCTTCCCACCGAGAATGTAGAGATTCTTTTCTTGAACCTGATACCAGTCCAAGACAGACTGGACATCGTGAAAAGTAGCAACCCCTTCTATCTTTTCTTCTAGGTTACGTGTCAAAATCAAGGTCTCCCGTTTTGGAAGCAAGCGACGCCCCATCCCATCAAAGGTCACGCGCCCCATCAAGATAGCATGATTCAGAGTTGTTTCCTTGAAATGTTGCAGTTCTGCTGGCAAATGCCAAGGCAGACGATTGTCCTTACCAATCACACCCTCTTCATCCTGGGCCCAAATAGCTACGATTTTCTTAGTCATGCTTCCATCCTTTTTACTGATAGTACTATTTTATCAAAAAACTCAAAAAAAGACTGGTTTGGAATAGCTTACAAAATAGAAAAAATCTGTAAGAAATTTCCTACAGATTTATCTATGTTGCCTTGTTTCTTACAAACCAGGTGCTTGTCCAAGTTCTGCGGCAAGCATCCAAACTGTTTTCTCAAGTTCAGCCTTAGCACCAACAAAAATATCGTTTGTAACATCATCGCCTTCTTCGTCAGTCACATCCAACGCTTTTTGGAAAAGAGTGATGAGGTAGCGATAAATATCTAGAACACGTTCCAAGCTTTCTTCAACATTACGGTATTCACCAGCTTCTTCTTCGATTTCACTGTTTTGAAGGAACTCTGTCAATGTAGAGAATGGGCTTCCACCAAGTGTGATCAAGCGTTCGCTGATTTCATCTAAATGACCATCAAGAGCATCCATGTACTCATCCATTTTTGGATGCCATACCATAAAACCGCGTCCACGCATATACCAGTGTACTTGGTGCAAAGCAACGTGGGCTACGTACAAATCAGCAACAGCTTGATTCAAAACTTCCTTTGTTTTTGCCAATGCTACTGGCGCTGCTTTTGTTAATGTTGCGACATCTTTTGCTGCTTCTTTTTTCAATTCTACCATTTTATTTTACCTCATTCATTATTTTTATGTAACCACTTCTTAATGATTACTACCTTAGTATACTACTAAGGAAAACCAATAGCAAGACAAAGAACTTATATGAGAAAAGTTGCAATAGACTGATAATTTAAGAATTCTTTAGAAGACAAAAAGAGGGTTGGATGCTTATAGTCAATGGAAATCCATCAGCAAACTAGGAAACTAAACCCAGCTTGACCAAAGCACAAGTTTTGAGGTCGCAGGTAGAACTGACCAAGCTGATGTGGTTTGAAGAAATTCCCCAATACTATAATAGATTGAAATAAGATGAAACCAAGTCGATTAGGAAAGGTAAATGAATTTCTAAAATGTTTTACCAATCACAAGGTATTTGTCTATATTCAATCTACTATATAAGCTTCATTTCCGAGCAAGAACTTGAATTTACTCGAGGATGAACTATCATAAAACAAAGAAAAAGAGGGTGCTACTATCACATCCCTCTTTCAAATCATCGCTTAATACCAAACGCTGACATCTACGCGCCCTTGGATTCCTTTCATGTATTCAGAAGAGGTATATTGCCAACCTTTTTTTCCTGAATAATGAGGGTTTTCCCATTCTAAAGCATTCGTATAGGCCGCTACCCAGTTTACATGTTTTAAAATATCTGGGTGTTTTAAACGCGTCTGTAATAAACTACGATAGCTATAGACATACACATTTTGATAACCCGCCTGCTTCATCGTGTCCATGTACTTGTTGATGATTTTAACCCAAGTGCCTGTATCACTTGGAGCTCTCTTGCTCTTATTTACATATTCCCAATTCTCAACATCATAATAGATAGGGTAAGACAGGTTCATATTGTATTTCTTTATAAGTTCAATGGTCTGTTTAGCGTCACTCTCAGCATCGGTCTCATTTTCAGCATAGGTATAGAGATAGACACCATAAGGAATTCCCAGACGGTTTAACTCCTTAATGTTATGCGCCAATTCCTTGTCTTCTTTACCGCTATAACCTAGACGAACAATGACACCATCCACTTCGTTCTCATCAATAACCTTTTTCCAATCATTGATACGACCATTGTGCTCACTAATATCAATGACTTTCTTAGCATGTTCGGTTCCCACTTGTTCTTCTCTATTATTAAAGAAATAGCGCTTACCATCTCTGTGAACCCAGCCGACATTCAAATCTTTCTTTTCTTTGAGCTCACCAGAGGCCGCAAAGATATAGCGAGTACCATCCATAATCACTTCGTCAGTCGCCATGGCACCACTTCCAGTCAAATAGTAGTTGCCTTGCCACTCATTCCGAGCCATATAGCCCCACTTCTTGAAATAGTACCATTTGCCGCCCACTTTTTGCCACTCTTGGTTAGCATAAGTTCCATCGGATTTTAGATAAAAATAAGCAGAATAGGCTGGATCATAGAGCCATTCATTTTGCATCATAGCTCCTTGACCATTCAAGAAATAACTTCCTTGCCATTGGCTTTTAGCCATGTAACCCCACTTCTTGAAGTAGTACCACTTATTTCCAATCAATTGCCATTCTTGATGAGCATAAGCCCCATCTGACTTGAGATAAAACCAACTCTTGTAATTACTGTCATAGATCCACTCGTTTTGGGCCATATATCCACCTGATTTCAGGTAGTAATTTCCATGCCATTCATTCTGCGAGTAACGACCATCTGAATTAATATAAAACCAAGCCTTATAGTAGTTGTCAAAAATCCATTCACTTTGAGCTTTAGAACCATCATCCTTTACATAATAATCCCCATCCCAGTGGGCAGCAGCATTAGTCTGTACTTCTGCGCTCGTTTGCGTTTTATTAGAAGACTGATTTTGCTCTGAACTACTTGAAGCTGTCGTTGTATCCTGCGAAGTTTTTGCTACTTCAGTTTCATTTGCAGCGACATGACTAGTTGCCAAGCCTAGTAAACAGATACTTGCTAATCCAATTTTTGTTTTCAATCTTTCTCTCCTATAAAAAATGTAACAGACATCTGAATGCTGTTCCACCTAGCTTTTGCTACTTACTGATTATTTTACAAAGTCAAGCAAAGCCAAGAAGCTTTCAGCTTCAAGTGACGCACCACCTACAAGGGCACCGTCAACGTCTGGGCAAGCCATGTATGAAGCAACATTTTCAGGTTTAACAGAACCACCGTATTGAACACGAACTTTGTCTGCGACTTCTTGACCAAAGTCAGCAGCTACAACGTCACGAACAACTTTACACATTTTTTGTGCATCGTCTTGTGAAGCTGATTTACCAGTACCGATAGCCCAGATTGGCTCATAAGCGATAACTGAGGCAGCAACTTGTTCAGCAGTCAATCCAGCCAATGCAGCAGATACTTGAGCACCTACGAATTCAGCAGCTTTACCAGCTTCGTAAGTTTCAAGTGATTCACCACAACAGATGATTGGAAGCATACCGTTCGCAAAGATTGCTTTTGCTTTTTTGTTGATATCTTCATCAGTTTCATGGAAGTAGTCACGGCGTTCTGAGTGACCGATAACAACGTAGTCAGTACCGATTTCTTTCAAAACTTGTGGGCTAGTTTCACCAGTGAAAGCACCTGCATTTTCAAAGTAGCAGTTTTGAGCAGCAACTTTAAGGTTTGAGCCTTTTGCAACAGCAAGAACAGTTGTCAAATCAAGAGCTGGAGCAGCGATACCTGCTTCAACAAGATCTGATGAAGGAAGTTTTGATGCAACTGCTTCAACGAATGCTTTAGCTTCTTCTGGATTTTTGTTCATTTTCCAGTTACCAGCGATAAATGGTTTACGTGACATTTCACATACCTCTTTTTTCAATTTATTTTCTATTTATTCTATCACAATTATACACAGCTTGCAAATCTTACTCGGATTTCAAGCCTACTTGCATGGATTAATCCTTCCAGAGATCCATGGCATTTATGAAATCTGCAGATACCTGTGTCAACTGAGGATTGCTTGCTTCTCTTTCTGCTCTCTTGGCCTCAATTTGAGCCACACTCTTGATTCCTTCATGGCGCCAGTTTCTCAAAATCGCCTGAATGTACTTCCAGTTTGGTTTTCCGTTCAAAACAGCTTCACGAAGAGCCTCCTTAATCAAGTCAGCACTGGTTCCATCTTCCTTTAGTGTCTTGGTCAAATCCTCAATCTCAAAAGGCGTCAACAATCGTCCCAACTCCTGCTGGAAGGTTTCCACCAAATCCTTGAGCTGGTTTTGTGGTGTTAGCTGGTCTGAACTTGAATGAACTGCTCCAAACAGGTCATCCAAACGTTCCAAGGCCAAACTAGCATCAAAGAGCAATTCAATTTCGCCATTTAATTCGATAGTACGATACTGGAGCAGTCCCCTTTCCGTCAGATTAGAAATGGACTGGTTGACATCCGAAATTTCCTTGCCAATCCTTTCAGCAATCTGGCTTGGCGATATTTCTTCTAAGCCTGTCGTATTTTGCAAATAGAAAAATTGCCAAACCAGAAAATCGTCGCTAGAAGGAAAGAGTTCCTTAAAATGCAAGAGCAGGGCACTCGGTAAAACCAAGGTACCTGATTTAAAAGCGTCTAAATATGTCATAATTCCTCTTATAAATACCTATATGCAGATGCATCATCTTCTATCTTTCTCCAGTCAAAAGGCGTCTCCTGATAGACCGCATGGTTTACCCAATTACTGAAAAAGAGGGCTGCAGATGAAGACCAACAAAGACAAGGTACCTGATTAACATCATCATCTTTAAAGTAATTTTCTGGAATATGTGGGTCGAAACCTGCATCACGATCTCGAAAATACTCTTTTGCCAAGGTATCACGGTCATACTCCAAATGACCAAAACTATAAATTTCTCGTAAATCACGACTGGCCAAAATAGAAACCCCAACCTGAGGTCCTTCTGATAAAATCTCGAGATTGGTCTTGTTTAAGACCTCTTCCTTAGAAATCTCCGTGTGCCGTGAATGAGGGGATACATAGCTATCATCAAAGCCTCTAAATAGAAGGTGACCCTCTTTTAGGGTGTCCTGAGGATAAATACCTGATAGCTTACTGTCCATCTGGTATTTTTCTACACCATAGCGCAGATAAAGCCCAGCCTGAGCCCCCCAACAGATATGAAGGGTCGAATAGACATGAGTCTTAGACCACTCAAGCATCTGTCTAAATTCCTCCCAATAGTCCACTTCCTCAAATGGTAAATGCTCAACTGGAGCACCCGTGATGATCATCCCATCAAAATACTCATCCTTGACTTCAGGAAAAGTTTTATAGAAGGTCTCCATGTGCTCTGAACGAGTTGTTTTAGAACGGTGGCTCTCCATATAGAGAAAATCAATATCCAGTTGTAGGGGTGTATTAGCCAAGTGGCGCAACAACTGGGTCTCTGTGACCATTTTCTGTGGCATGAGATTTAAAATTAAAATCTTCAAAGGACGGATATCTTGGTGGGCAGCACGTTGATCATCCATGACAAAGATATTCTCTGTCCGTAAAATCTCAACAGCTGGCAATTTTTTATCAATTCGAATCGGCATAACCCTCTCCTAACTGTACTCTTTCAGGAATAATTGCATATGTTTGAAGACAAATCTCAAACACTTAGTCCTTTTATTATACTGCAAGAAGATATAGTTTTCAATTATAGTTTTTCTCTAACTAGTTATAGTCTATTTTTATATCCTAGTGTAGAGAAAACAGCCCTAGGGACTGTTTTCATTAATAATGCATAAGAACTTTGTAGTCGTAGTCACCAATTTTTTCACGGCCGTTCAATTCATCCAATTCAACAAGGAAGGCACAACCTGCCATAACACCACCAAGTTTTTCAATCATCTCGATAGTTGCCTTAACAGTTCCACCTGTCGCCAAAAGGTCATCTACAATAAGAACACGTTGACCTGGCTTAATGGCATCCGCGTGCATAGTCAAAGTATCGACACCGTACTCTTTTTCATAGTCAGCAGAAATAACTTCGCGTGGCAATTTACCTGGCTTACGAACAGGCGCAAAACCAATTCCCAACTCAAAGGCAACTGGACAACCCACGATAAATCCACGAGCTTCAGGTCCCACGATCATGTCGACTTTCTTGTCAGTAGCATACTGAACGATTTCACGAACAGCGTAGCTATAAGCATTTCCATCAGCCATCAAAGGACTAATATCACGGAAGGTAATGCCTTCCTTTGGATAATTTTCAATTGTTGCAATGTAATCTTTTAAATTCATCTTTTTCTTTCTTTCAAAGTTTTTTACTCTCTATTATAGCATATTTTTTAAGAAAGAAAAAAGGAAAAGTTAACTTCAATAATTATCTAACGTTTTGACGATTTATAACTAGCCATCGCAATAAAGCCCAATTTCTGTTTATTCTTAGCAAACATTTTATACATAGTTAAAAACTGCTTTCTATTCTCCTTTTTACAAGCATTTACACAAATTTTCAAAGTTCCTAGCAAACCTTCGTCATAAATCATACCCGATAATTTCATTAATGTCATTTCACCAGTCAATGCTTTCACATCACAATAACCTGATTCTATCATCACCTGTTCCCAACCATCTTGAGTTAAAGGACCTACATTTACATGAATTGCTTGTGATAATTCCTGTCTGATAGACTCTTTAGCTTCCTTAAGAAGCACATCATGTGTCAAGAGAAGACCTCCAGGTTTTAATACCCTTAGATATTCCATTACACATTTTTTCTTAGCTTGATCGGCTTGCATAGTCAGCATAGCTTCATTTATAACAATATCAAAACTAGCATCTTGATAAGGAAGTTTCATTGCATTTGCTCTTTCAAAACTGATTAAATGAGCAACACCTGCCGTTCCAGCAGATTTTTTAGCCACTTCTAAAGCTTGAGCATCCATATCAACAGCAGTTATCTTGCAACCAAAACGCTGTGCCAACTCAATTGCTGTAGTTCCCCTATTACACGCAACCTCTAGTATTCTCTTTTCTTTTGAAAATCCTCCTTCTGCAATTAACCAATCTGTGGCACGCTTTCCACCTGGACGTAAGCGTTTTTTCCCCAATTTTGCTAAAAACTTATGACCTGCTTCTGACATTTGAACACCTCTGTTTTTTCTTCATTATAACACAAAATGATATTATCTGACAATTCTAATCTATTATTTGATAAACTAGAATCAAAAGCATACAAGTCACCATAACTATAGCATAAATTTATTATTACCTCTCTAGTTCGAATTCAATTGCTCACGTAGTTTACGCATATAGCTTCACTTGTAGATGGTACCCACAAATAATACTCAATGGAAATCAAAGAGCAAACTAGGAAACTAGCCGTAAGCTGCTCAAAGTACAGCTTTGAGGTTGCAGATAAAACTGACGAAGTCAGTAATCATACGTACGGCAAGGCGACGTTGACGTGGTTTGAAGAGATTTTCGAAGAGTATTAAAGAGCATCACAATATAGATGCATAATATGACTTCCCTAGCAAAAAGGAGAGAAGCATTTTGTTTCTCTCCCTAGATTAACTGATATCTCTCCACTACAATTGATAAAGAGATATCTTTTCTTGTAGTGCTTTGAATTTTATTTATTTTAGTAGATTGTTTTTTCAGTTTCTACATCGAAGAAGTGTGCTTTGTTCAAGTCAAATCCAAGCTCAACTGTTGCACCTGTTTGCAAGTAGTCACGAGCATCAACTTTTGCAACAAACTCGTCTTTACCAACTTGGCAGTAAAGGTGAGATTCTGAACCAAGCAGTTCTGATACAGAGATAGTCGCTTTTACAACACAGTCTGGGAATGTTTCAAGGAAAGCAGGTTCTGCATTCACGTCTTCTGGACGGATACCAAAGATCAATTCTTTTCCTTCGTAGCCTTTTTCACGAAGAACTTTCAATGCTCCTTCTGGCACTTTCAAACGGAAACCGTCAGAAACAATTTCGCTACCAACCAATTTCACGTTGATGAAGTTCATAGCTGGGCTTCCGATGAATCCTGCAACGAATTTGTTAACTGGATTTTTGTAAACTTCTTGAGGAGTACCGATTTGTTCTACACGTCCGATAGTACCTGTACCAGCAGGGTTCTTAGTAGCTGACATAATAACGATACGGTCTGCAAGTGTCATCGCTTCTGTTTGGTCGTGAGTTACATAGATAGTTGTAGCTCCGATACGACGGTGAATTTTAGCGATTTCAGCACGCATTGATACACGAAGTTTGGCATCCAAGTTTGACAAAGGTTCGTCCATCAAGAATACTTTCGCATCACGGACAATCGCACGCCCCATGGCAACACGTTGACGTTGACCACCTGAAAGGTCAGCTGGTTTACGTTCCAAGAATTCTTTCAATCCAAGTATTTCAGCTGCTTCTTGAACACGTTTGTTAATGTCTTCTTTGCTGTATTTACGCAATTTCAAACCGAAAGCCATGTTGTCATAAACAGTCATGTGTGGGTAAAGAGCGTAGTTTTGGAATACCATGGCGATATCACGGTCTTTTGGAGCTACGTCGTTGACAACCACGCCATCGATAGATGCAGTACCTTCTGTAATGTCTTCAAGACCAGCAATCATACGGAGTGTAGTTGATTTACCACATCCTGAAGGTCCTACGAAAACGATAAATTCTTTATCTTTGATGTTCAAGTTGAAATCTTCAACTGAATAGTGTTCGCTGTTTGGATATTTTTTGTAAATATTTTTAAGATTCAATTCTACCATGAGGTGAACTCCTTTTGTCTTTTGATAATTATATTATAGATGAAAACGCTTTATATTTCTATGGCAAGATGACCAAAAAAATAAAAAAGTTCTGTGCAACTTGCACAAAACTTTAGAGAATATCGGAGAATTTGAAGAAGATAATCTTTATTATTCTTCTATGACAAAAGCAGAAACAAGGATCAGTTTTCCCATATTTTCGCTGATTCTCCACTACATTTGACTGGATTCTAATTTTTTAGAGAAATACAAAAGAGCTAGCTTTAGCTAGCTCTTTTCCTATGCGGAGAGAGGGACTTGAACCCTCACGACCTAAAGCGGTCACAGGATCCTTAGTCCTGCGCGTCTGCCAATTCCGCCATCCCCGCATCGATTACTTTACTAGTATATCAACTTTTGGGATGCTTGTCAACACTTTTTTTCAAATTTTTTCATTTTCACCAACCAGGTTACTCAGAAAGTTCATTTAGATTTTCATCTACTAACTTAGCTCCGAGTGTATTTTTGAAATGACCTAGGGCAAATTGATGATTTTCAGGCCAGATGGAAGCAACAGCTGGTTTAACAATCTCGATGTCATATCCTAGATTATAGGCATCTATAGCTGTATGTAGGACACAGATATCCGTCAAGACACCTGTTAAGATAACGGTAGACACTCTACGCTCTCTCAAACGAATATCTAGGTCAGTCCCTGAAAAAGCTGAGTAATGGCGTTTATCCATCCAAAAGACACGACTGTCTGAACCATGCTCTTGATAAAAGATCCCCAAATCTCCATATAAATTCCGTCCACTCGTCCCAATCAGATTATGAGGAGGAAATAACTTACTTTCCGGATGGAAACAATCGTTTTCTTCATGAGCATCAATAGTAAAGAAGATATAATCTCCTCGTTCAAAAGCTAATCGAGTTACCTTGCTGATGGCATCCGAAATCGCCTGAGCTGGAGCACCTGCTGTTAGTTTCCCACTATCAGCAACAAAATCTTCTGTATAATCAATCGAAATTAAAGCCTTTGTCATTAGTAATCTCTTTTCTTCACTTCTTCAAAAATATCTGAAATCAAGACCTTAAGATAGGTTCCCTTCATTCCAAGTGAGCGACTTTCAATAATCCCCGCAGACTCAAGTTTACGAAGAGCATTGACAATCACAGAGCGAGTGATTCCGATACGATCTGCAATCACTGACGCAGTCAACTTCCCTTCATTTCCATTTAATTCCCCTAAAATTGCTGAAACAGCACGGAGTTCGGAGTAAGAAAGGGTATTGACCGCCATGGTGACAGCAGTACGACGACGAATATTTTTCTCATCTTCTTCACGTTGGAAGTTAAGAAGCTGAATCCCAACAACGGTACTGGCAATCTCAACAAGAACCAAGTCCTCATCTTCGAATTTTTTATCATTACGCCAAATAATCAAAGAACCAAGGCGAATCCCCGATACATGAATCGGTGCAATAGTCGTCAAGCCATCTGGAAAATCATCTCTACTCTCAACAGGGAAAATACTCATATCATGCTCAACAGGCAAGTTTGCTTCTGTTTCGTAAATCATATTAGCCCCTTGAACGTAGTCATCTGGGAAAATCTTAGTTTGGAAGAATTGCTCTACCCGATCTGTATTTGTTTTATAACGCATAAAATAGCCAAGCAGACGTCCCTTACTATTGATAATGCAGGCATTGCAATGAATAATATCCGCTAACTGACGCGTAATAGCGTTGTAAGGAAGCTCATCCTGCAACTGCTCCTCTGAGCGTTTCAAAATTGATGTAATTTTTCTAGTTTTTTCTAATAAATGTGCCATTTTTCACCTCGAATTTAATCGCTATCATTATAACATAAAAACGTCTCTTTTTCAATAATTATCTGAAAATTCCTTATTGACTTGCATTGACTTACAATTTAATTAAAAACCAGAATATTTTTAATTAAATTGTTCCTTTTCTATTGACAAGTTGCCTATTTTTGTGTATCATAACATTATAAAAGATAATATAATAATTTTATTTGTCTTTTCACATTCGGTCTCCTTATATAAAAAAGCGATTCATTTTGAACCGCTTTTTCTTATTTATCGCCCTTGTTACGAATAACAAAGCCTGTTTGCTTTTCGCTTAAAGTATTGCGTGGTTTTTTATTATCCTTACGGTAACGTTTTTCCTTATCAAAACGATCGTTGCCACGACTTCCTTTTTTGAACTCATCACGGCGACCATTGCCACGGCGATCACGCTCTCGACGGTCGTCCCCACGACGGCCTCCACGACCTCCCTTAGCTTTACCACCGAAACCATTACCTGATGGTTTAAACGGTAGTGGTTTTTCACGTGCAATCTCCACTTCTGGAAGGCTATCTGGATCTTGGACTGTCAGACTCAAGATATACATTGCCAATTCTTCTGGAGTAAACTCAGCAGCCAATTTGCGAGCATCCTTACCAAATTTCTCAAAGTTGGCACGAATGGTTTCATCTGCAAAATCACGTTCGATTTTCTTGAGAGCTACCTGTTTTTTTGATTGGAAGGATTCTTCTACACTTGCAGGTTTGAGACCTTTCATGCGTTTCTTAGTCAAGTTTTCAATGATTTGAAGGTAACCCATTTCGTTTGGAGAAACAAAAGTAATAGATTGACCTGACTTACCAGCACGACCTGTACGACCGATACGGTGAACATAACTCTCAGGATCTTGTGGAATATCGTAGTTGTAGACATGGGTCACACCTGAAATATCCAAACCACGCGCTGCAACGTCTGTCGCAACCAAAACATCAAGATTGCCATTTTTAAAGTCACGAAGGACACGAAGACGTTTGTTTTGGTCTAGGTCGCCATGAATTCCTTCTGCACGGAAGCCACGAATTTTCAAACCACGAGTCAATTCATCCACACGGCGTTTGGTACGACCAAATACAATAGCGAGTTCTGGTTGTGCCACATCCATGAGACGAGTCATGGTGTCAAATTTTTCTTGTTCCTTAACACGGATATAGTACTGGTCAACCAATTCTGTTGTCAATTCCTTAGCCGCAATCTTGACATGTTCAGGGGCTTTCATAAACTGAACACCGATACGTTTGATGGCATCTGGCATAGTTGCTGAGAAAAGCAAAGTTTGACGGTTCTCAGGTACACGGGAAATAATGGCTTCGATGTCTTCAAGGAAGCCCATGTTAAGCATTTCATCCGCTTCGTCAAGGATAAGGGTTTCAATGTCTTGTAATTTCAAGGCCTTGCGTTTAATCAAGTCCAAGAGGCGACCTGGAGTTCCCACCACGATATGGGCACCAGATTTAAGAGCCTTAATTTGTTTTTCAATGCTTGATCCGCCATATACTGAACGGACTTTGACTCCCTTACTACGACCAAAGCGGAAGAGTTCTTCTTGACTTTGGACAGCTAGTTCACGAGTTGGAGCGATGACCAAGGCTTGGATAGTCGCTTCTTCTGTACGGATTTTTTCAAGGGTAGGCAAGCCAAAGGCTGCAGTTTTTCCTGTACCAGTCTGAGCTTGACCGATAACATCCTTGCCTTCAAGGGCCAAAGGAATAGTTTGTTCTTGGATAGGACTAGCTTCTACAAAACCAGCTTTTTCAATTTCTGCTAGCAAATCAGCAGACAAGTTTAATTCATTAAATTTCACGTTATTCTTCTTTCTAAAGGTGGTGCGAAGCCACCCTATAGGGCTTAGTTTATACTTTTCTTTTTATGACGTATTTTCATATAACTAGATATAAAATCGTGTTGCTTCTTTTCCACAAAAGAAAAGTACTGTTTTCTTTGCAACCTATCTAGTATAACACAAGACCAGAGCAAAAGATAGCCCCATTTCTACAGAAAATCATGTAAGCGGTTTTTGACTTTCTTTTTTGATTGAACGACCTAGATAATAAGACAAAGCCAAGGCGATACTGTATAAAATGAGAAAAACGAACAAGGTTTGTGTGTACGAATGAGCCATTTTATAAGTCTCTGCTAATAAAATAGGTCCCGCTAAACCAGCCATTGCCCAAGCTGTTAAAATATAACCATGCAGAGCGGCCAATTCCTTGGTTCCAAAAATATCACTGAGATAAGCTGGAATCAAAGAAAAACCAGCTCCATAGCAAGTCATCAAAATAGACATAGCAACTACAAATAAAACGGAATCTGTAAAGAGCCAAAGTGAGAGAGAAAAGAAAAGATTGACAAGCAGTAATATACTAAAGGTTAGAGGGCGACCGATATAGTCAGACAAACTCGCCCAGAGCAAGCGACCAAATCCATTGAAAATCCCCAAAACACCCACCATTACTGCTGCATGACTTGTAGACAAGCCAGCCATCTCCTGTGCCATTGGCGATGCCGCTGAAATTAAGCCTAAACCACAAGCTATGTTGATAAAGAAAATAATCCAAAGCATATAAAACCGATTGCTTTTTAGAGCCTGATTTGCAGCCATTCCTTGCGTCAAAGAGGCTGTTTTTTCTTTCCCTGAAGAAGATAAAATTGCAAGCTCTTGCTCATTTGGACGCTTAATGAATTGTGAAGCTAGGAGCATGATAATAAAGTAACTTGCTCCTAAAATATAAAAAGTTTCTACAATCCCTACCCCTGCGATGAGGTGTTGCGCTATGGGACTAGTCAATAAAGAAGCAAAACCAAACCCCATAATCGCTAAACCTGTTGCGAGACCACGTTTATCAGGAAACCATTTTATAATCGTCGACACAGGGGTAATATAGCCTGCTCCCAAACCAAGCCCACCTAAAATGCCATAAGCGAGATACAACAACCACAGCTCCTGACGGTCTATTGCAAATCCTGCTAAGATATTTCCACCTGCGTATAGAAAAGCAGATAGACTTCCCATGACTTTCGGACCAAATTTTTCTACCAAACGCCCCATAAATGCAGCCGATAAGCCCAAACAAAAGATTGCTAGACTAAAGGCGAAGGCAACAGAAGCCTGATCCCATCCCGTTTTTTCAATAATAGGGTTACGATAAACACTCCAGGCATAAGTCGAACCCAGCATTAAGTGTAAAATGACCCCAGCAAAGGCAATAATATAACGATTCGATTTCATAAAACCTCCTATTTTCGAACATTTATTCTATCTTATATAAAAATAGATAGGATTTTAGTTTATCAAGCTTGTTAAAAAATTACTAGTTTTTTGTCTGGAAAGCGTTTTTATCTTTTTCTGTCTTTTTCGTAGCAGAATTGTGCAAAAGTTTTTTTCTTGTGCTAGAATGAAATGCGAATAGGAGGAATTCTAAATGTTAACTTATGATTTAATCGTTATCGGATTTGGTAAAGCTGGTAAAACACTAGCTGGTAAATTGGCTTCAGCTGGCAAAAAAGTTGCCCTCGTTGAACGTAGCAAAGCTATGTACGGTGGAACTTGTATCAACATCGGTTGTATCCCAACTAAAACTTTGCTGGTTGCTGCTGAGAAAGACTTGTCTTTTGAAGAAGTCATTGCTACCAAAAACACGATCACTGGTCGCCTCAACGGTAAAAACTATACGACTGTTGCTGGTACTGGCGTCGATATCTTTGATGCTGAAGCTCACTTCCTTTCAAATAAAGTCATCGAAATCCAAGCTGGTGATGAAAAACAAGAATTGACTGCTGAAACTATCGTCATCAACACTGGTGCTGTTTCAAACGTCTTGCCAATCCCTGGACTTGCTACAAGCAAAAACGTCTTTGACTCAACAGGTATCCAAAGCTTGGATAAATTGCCTGAAAAACTTGGAGTCCTTGGTGGCGGAAATATCGGTCTTGAATTTGCCGGCCTTTACAACAAACTTGGAAGCAAGGTCACAGTCCTAGATGCCTTGGATACATTCCTACCTCGTGCAGAACCTTCCATCGCAGCTCTTGCTAAACAATACATGGAAGAAGACGGTATTGAATTGCTTCAAAATATCCATACTACTGAAATTAAAAACGACGGTGACCAAGTGCTTGTCGTAACTGAAGACGAAACTTACCGTTTCGACGCCCTTCTCTACGCAACTGGACGCAAACCAAATGTAGAACCACTTCAACTTGAAAATACAGATATTGAACTAACTGAACGTGGCGCTATTAAAGTAGATAAACACTGTCAAACAAACGTTCCTGGTGTCTTTGCAGTTGGAGATGTCAACGGTGGTCTTCAATTTACTTACATTTCACTTGATGACTTCCGTGTTGTTTACAGCTACCTTGCTGGAGATGGCAGCTACACACTTGAGGACCGTCTCAATGTGCCAAATACTATGTTCATCACACCTGCACTTTCACAAGTTGGTTTGACTGAAAGCCAAGCAGCTGATTTGAAACTTCCATACGCAGTGAAAGAAATCCCTGTTGCAGCCATGCCTCGTGGTCACGTAAATGGAGACCTTCGCGGAGCTTTCAAAGCTGTTGTTAATACTGAAACAAAAGAAATTCTTGGTGCAAGCATCTTCTCAGAAGGTTCTCAAGAAATCATCAACATCATTACTGTTGCTATGGACAACAAGATTCCTTACACTTACTTCACAAAACAAATCTTCACTCACCCAACCTTGGCTGAGAACTTGAATGACTTGTTTGCGATTTAAGTTGAAATCTCATCTTAACTGACAGCCCTCTTTGGGCTGTTTTTACTTCTACGAAACACCAAATCTGTCTTTTCCCTCTTTTGTGATATAATAGAAACATGAACTTAAAAACTACTTTGGGCCTTCTTGCTGGGCGTTCTTCCCACTTCGTTTTAAGCCGTCTTGGACGTGGAAGTACGCTCCCAGGTAAAGTCGCCCTTCAATTTGATAAAGATATTTTACAAAACCTAGCTAAGAACTACGAGATTGTCGTTGTCACTGGAACAAATGGAAAAACCCTGACAACTGCCCTCACTGTCGGCATTTTAAAAGAGGTTTATGGTCAAGTTCTAACCAACCCAAGCGGTGCCAACATGATTACAGGGATTGCAACAACCTTCCTAACAGCCAAATCTTCTAAAACTGGAAAAAATATTGCCGTCCTCGAAATTGACGAAGCCAGTCTATCTCGTATCTGTGACTATATCCAGCCTAGTCTTTTTGTCATTACTAATATCTTCCGTGACCAGATGGACCGTTTCGGTGAAATCTATACTACCTATAACATGATATTGGATGCCATTCGGAAAGTTCCAACTGCTACTGTTCTCCTTAACGGAGACAGTCCACTTTTCTACAAGCCAACTATTCCAAACCCTATAGAGTATTTTGGTTTTGACTTGGAAAAAGGACCAGCCCAACTGGCTCACTACAATACCGAAGGGATTCTCTGTCCTGACTGCCAAGGCATCCTCAAATATGAGCATAATACCTATGCAAACTTGGGTGCCTATATCTGTGAAGGTTGTGGATGTAAACGTCCTGATCTCGACTATCGTTTGACAAAATTGGTTGAGTTGACCAACAATCGCTCTCGCTTTGTCATAGACGGCCAAGAATACGGTATCCAAATCGGCGGGCTCTATAATATATATAACGCCCTAGCTGCTGTGGCCATCGCCCGTTTCCTAGGTGCCGATTCGCAACTCATCAAACAGGGATTTGACAAGAGCCGTGCTGTCTTTGGACGCCAAGAAACCTTTCATATCGGTGACAAGGAATGTACCCTTGTCTTGATTAAAAATCCAGTCGGTGCAACCCAAGCTATCGAAATGATCAAACTAGCACCTTATCCATTTAGCCTATCTGTCCTCCTTAATGCCAACTATGCAGATGGAATTGACACTAGCTGGATCTGGGATGCAGACTTTGAGCAAATCACTGACATGGACATTCCTGAAATCAACGCTGGCGGTGTTCGTCATTCTGAAATCGCTCGTCGCCTCCGAGTGACTGGCTATCCAGCTGAGAAAATCACTGAAACGAGTAATCTGGAGCAAGTTCTCAAGACCATTGAGAATCAAGACTGCAAGCATGCCTATATTCTGGCAACTTATACTGCCATGCTGGAATTTCGTGAACTGCTGGCTAGTCGTCAGATTGTTAGAAAGGAGATGAACTAATGGTTTATACTTCACTTTCCTCAAAAGATGGTAATTACCCCTATCAGCTCAACATTGCCCACCTCTACGGAAATCTCATGAATACCTACGGGGACAATGGAAACATCCTCATGCTCAAGTATGTGGCTGAAAAACTGGGAGCCCATGTGACCGTTGACATCGTTTCTCTCCATGATGACTTTGATGAAAATCACTACGACATCGCCTTTTTCGGTGGTGGTCAAGACTTTGAACAAAGTATCATTGCAGACGACCTACCTGCTAAAAAAGAGAGCATTGACAACTACATCCAAAACGACGGTGTAGTTCTGGCTATCTGCGGTGGTTTCCAACTATTGGGTCAATATTATGTTGAAGCTTCAGGAAAACGTATCGAAGGGCTAGGGATCATGGGACACTACACGCTCAACCAGACCAATAACCGTTTTATCGGTGACATCAAGATTCACAATGAAGATTTCGATGAAACCTACTATGGATTTGAAAATCACCAAGGCCGTACCTTCCTCTCTGATGACCAAAAACCGCTGGGACAGGTTGTCTATGGAAATGGAAACAACGAAGAAAAGGTCGGTGAAGGGGTTCATTATAAGAATGTCTTTGGTTCCTACTTCCACGGGCCTATCCTCTCTCGTAATGCCAATCTGGCTTATCGCCTAGTTACTACTGCCCTCAAGAAGAAATATGGTCAGGATATCCAACTCCCTGCCTATGAGGATATCCTCAACCAAGAAATCGCTGAAGAGTACAGTGACGTCAAAAGCAAGGCTGACTTTTCTTAAACAAAGGAAAATGATATCAAAGAACTCCGTTATCTTGTCGGAGTTTTTTGTCTTTTCTTTTACCCTTCTCCCTTGCATTTTCTCTCATTTTTTGCCAAAATAGAGGGGTAGAAAGAAGGTAGCATATGTCTAAATTACAACAAATCCTAACATATCTTGAATCAGAAAAACTAGACGTCGCTGTCGTATCTGACCCCGTCACAATCAATTACCTCACTGGTTTTTACAGTGATCCCCATGAACGCCAAATGTTCCTCTTTGTCCTAGCGGATCAGGAACCTCTCCTCTTTGTCCCAGCTCTTGAAGTAGAACGTGCAAGTAGCACCGTTTCCTTCCCAGTAGTGGGCTATGTCGATTCTGAAAATCCATGGCAAAAAATCAAACATGCTCTTCCACAACTTGACTTCAAACGTGTCGCTGTTGAGTTTGACAATCTCATCTTGACCAAATACCATGGTTTGAAAACAGTTTTTGAGACTGCTGAGTTTGACAACCTCACTCCTCGTATCCAACGCATGCGCCTCATCAAATCAGCTGATGAAGTGCAAAAAATGATGGTTGCAGGTCTTTATGCTGACAAGGCTGTTCATGTTGGTTTTGACAATATTTCTCTTGATAAGACTGAGACAGATATCATCGCACAAATTGACTTTGCCATGAAACGTGAAGGTTACGAAATGAGCTTTGATACCATGGTCTTGACTGGTGATAATGCTGCGAATCCACACGGCATTCCAGCAGCTAATAAGGTTGAAAATGATGCTCTTCTCCTCTTTGACCTGGGTGTTCTGGTCAATGGCTATGCGTCAGATATGACTCGTACAGTCGCTGTCGGCAAACCAGACCAATTCAAGAAAGATATTTACAACTTGACTCTTGAAGCCCAACAAGCTGCTCTTGACTTTATCAAGCCAGGTGTGACTGCTCATGAAGTGGACCGCGCTGCCCGTGAGGTCATCGAAAAAGCTGGTTATGGTGAGTACTTCAACCACCGTCTCGGGCATGGTATCGGTATGGATGTCCATGAATTCCCATCTATCATGGAAGGAAACGACATGGTCATCGAAGAAGGCATGTGCTTCTCTGTTGAACCAGGTATCTATATCCCTGGTAAAGTCGGTGTTCGTATTGAAGACTGCGGTGTTGTTACCAAGGATGGCTTCGACCTCTTTACAAGCACCAGCAAAGATTTGCTTTATTTTGATTAAACTATATAGCCCCTATGCTTTCCTTTCAAAATATCTAGGGGCTATTTTATTGTCATTTTTCTGCTATTATGCTAAAGAAATTGGCTGCAGTAATCTAACCCTAAGTGTCTGGAATGATAACGAGGGTGCTCTCCGCTTTTATCAAAGACAAGGGATGAAACCCCAAGAAACAACAATGGAAATGAGAATTGATTAAGAAGTCATCTATCAAAAGATGTTAGAAAAAGTTCAATTTCACTAGAAAATGAGGAAAATCTTCCCACAATAAAACGCATAGTATCAGGTGTTGAATGTACTGCCCCCCAAAAGTTAGACAATTAATTTATCCAAAGGATTTAGTTCTGTACTGCACAGGACTAAGTCCTTTTAGTTTTACCTTAATTCGTTTATTGTTGTAGTAATCAATATAGTCTACAATAGCTTGTTCCAATTGATTAAGTGATTTAAATGTTTTCTCATAGCCATAAATTTCAGAATCCCAAAGAAGGACTCCATCATAGTGCTTCTCTGTGAATGCCTGTTCCAACATTGTTTGTACTTGTTCTAAATTAGGCGAACAAGAAAG